>ERZ1026876.1307-NODE-1307-length-12603-cov-14.848741_pt1 | contig 12603 bp, 12 predicted proteins | sample MGYA00380168_ERZ1026876 | MGnify/ENA primary metagenome ERZ1026876 (study PRJEB33269, sample SAMEA4719804) | human gut metagenome | biome: human-associated habitat; feature: organic feature; material: feces | place: Cameroon | collected 2013-10 ... | reverse complement strand
ATGGTACAGTCTCGGCAGATGAAATCAAGCCCTTGCTGGAATTGAGTTATCAACTGACCCGGTAACGCAGACGAAACGGCAGATGGGTTTTAGGAGGTGCGATATGCAGATACATTATTTTCAGAGATACCACTCCAAAGAGAATGTGGATACCTCAAACACCATGCTGATGCTCTCTCGTTTGTATAACTATAACGCTGATAAGTTCTTTTCTATGCTGAACAGCCTTATTCTTGGAGAGGACGAAAGCCCGGAAATCACCTTTGATTTGCAGGTCGTTGGTGACGATAGTGTTCCGGATGCGGTTATCAGCCAAAAGAGCTTCAAAATAGTGGTGGAAACAAAGCTCTACAATCAGTTTTATAAACAGCAGCTTGTGAATCATCTGGAACAGTTCGGTGCTGAGGATATAAAGGTTTTGCTCACTCTTGACCCCAAGCCGATGAAACCGCAACTGTTTGATGAACTGGCGGTTGAACTAAAAAAGTATAACAGTGAAAATGCAACCCGGCTTATCCATCCGATTAAGCACGTCAACTTGACATTTGAGCAGCTTGTGAACGCTATGGAGGATATTGTTGACGACAGAGATACGGAAATCATCGCCGTTTTAGACGATTTCAAGAAGTATTGCTTTGATGAAAAGCTGATACCGGATGGCTATAAATGGATGAGAGCAATCGTAGCCGGTACAACTTTTCAGGACAATATGGATTTGGATTTGTTCTATGACCAGGAATCCCGCAAGTTCTCGGAACATGGATATATCGGCTTGTATAAGGACAAGAGTATCCGTGCCATTGGTAAGCTGAAAAAGACCATCATCGCAGTTGAAAATAACGGCAGCATGAGTTATCGTGCCGAAAGCGGAGCCGAACCTACCGCAGATGAGATTGAACGCATCAACGAGGCAATCCGTCGTGCAGATAATTATGGATATAACCTTCGGACGATTAGCCATAGATATTTCATCGTTGAAAAGTTCTACCCGATAGACTTTAGAAAAAGCAGTAAGAACCCGATTCAGAAAAGCAAGTTCTTCAATCTTGCTGATATGTTCGGATATAAAACAATGCCTAACACCGATGTAATCGCAAATGATCTGAACGGTCGGACTTGGGAGGAGTTTTAATCCAATTCGGAAGGAGGTCGCAATGGAGTATTTAGAGCAAGTACACTTATTCGCCACAAAGTGGATTGAGAAATTCAGAGATCAAAAAATCAGCTACATAGAGCTGGTTGACCATTACTTGGCTGATGATTGTCAGGCATTGGGATTCCAGATGGATTGCGGCCATGCCTTTTCAGAAAAATATGGCGATGCAGCAAGCAGTTGTGATGCGCTAAATCGTATCATTGACGAGGTTACGGACATTAAACTGCTTGGATCGGCAATCTATTCCCAATGGCGATATTTTAATCATTGGGCATACGATGCAGCAGCCATCTTGAACACTGAAAATCGTTCGTGGTTTATTCTGGCATTGAGCAGACTTGCCCTGCTTTCCGGCGAGAATCCCTTCCTGTTCAAAGGAGAGCTTAGAAAGATTCGGCTTGTTTCCAATCGGCTTGGTTATGGGCCTTGCCCGGAACCGGACGAAGAAGTTGAACAGCACATAACCATCAATTCAGAAGGACAAGTATGGTTTTCTTCGTATGTTTTCGGACAGCGCAGAGATGGTCGATATGAAAAAGCTCACAGTCAGAATCTGAAAATTGATAAAGCGGCTTCCGACAAAATCTTTTCTGCGTTTGCAGAGTATTTCAGCAATGGGTACGATGAAGTTTTTGCAACTGATATTGGAAACTGGAATATGGAGCTGACCAATACCGCAGGAAAGGTTTATAAGTTCAGCGGTTCGTTATGCTCGTCTTTTGAAGTGGATGGAATTGACCTGTCAGATCTGCTGCGTGACAGCTTGAAAATGTCTGATTTGTATGCCTTTGATGGGAATAATAAGCCTGATATGGTGAATCGAATCGAAGTAAACTATCATCGTATCACAAAGATCAAGCCAAAAGTTCCTATTTCAGAACACGCAAAATACGCTGTCTGGGATTATACAGAGTCTTTAATTGTGGACAGAGAGAGCGAAAGTATTGAACACATTCAGAATATCGGTTCTGGGTGTTCTGTAAGCAGAAAATACAAGGTTGAGGGCGGAGTTGAAAGCCTTCTTGAAGATATGGATGCGGAAAGCATCTTTGACCATATAGAAGGAAACCCGGAGAATGTAGTGGTTGATCCGCTTGAAACCATAGACTACACCATTAAGGTTATTTCTCAAAAGGGCAATGAAAAGCTCATTCAAGGAACCTATGATAAAAAGGGGCTTCCGGACGATTGGGCGGAGTTCATGGAGTCCGTCTTTGAATTTATGTCTTTCTACGGGTGGGGTGAAATTATGAACCCGTCTGTGTATGGAAAGGTACGGCGCTGTGACAATGATATTATCTATTGCAGCGTAGAGTTTGAAGATGGGTGTAAGAGCTACTATTATATTTCGGATGACGATTCTATTCAGGTGGGCGATTTTGCGATCGTTCCTGCTGGCAAAGATAATCACGAAGCAGTCGTTGAAGTCGTAAAGAAAGAATACTTTGCAGAGGAAAATGTGCCTTTGCCGATGGACAAAACAAAACACATTATCAGAAAATGTACGGATGCTGATTTTGACCTTCCGGACGATGAGCCTGTTTGACTTCCTAATGACAACTAAAAAGTCCACCAGTTATGATGCACTGCGCATCGTACTGGTGGACTTTTTCTGTAAAGATATAAAAATAGATATTCATATATCGCCATAACTAATGTCGTTATCGTAGGCATGAAGATCTTCTTTCAGGAAATCTGCTTTACGAATATACATCGAATTTACCAGCTCCCCCTTTTCGTGGAGCAGGCTGAATTTGTAGTCTAATAATGCTGCCGGTACATAGAGCATTTTAGCCGTTTCAAAAAATGTGTGTTCCGAAAGGCATTCCAGAACTTCTCCATCTTCTAACAGAAGCTCCGCCGCAAAGAAGTTTGCTTCATTTTCTTCAATTGATCTATCATCAAACACTTCCATTTCTTGAAAGCCGTGCATCATGGCGATTTTCGTATGCAGGACAGCGTGTCCTAATTCATGTGCGATTAAGATACGTTCCAAGATACCGTTCACATTGTGATCTATCACGATATTCTTCTGTCTGGACTGGTAATAGAAGAAGCCCTTCAATTTCTTCTGTAAATCGTAATAATGGATTTTGATACCTAACAGCTGACACAACTCGTAAGGGTCTCTGGTGTGATATTTTCGCACAAGCTTATCGACAGTTTCAATTATATGCTCTGCCGTTTTCATTTGCTTCACCTCCGAATCGCACACAGAAAACATATTCTGTGCTTGAGGATTTTACTCTTTATCTTTATGCTTTCTGTATTTCTTCGGAGTGTACTTTTCCCGTGCTGTTTTCTTAGAGTCCATATAAACTGACATAATCGCCTGGAAGAATACATCTTTTGCGTCCTCGTCCAATTCTCCACCGGCAAACAGAGAATTTACACGACCCAACACTTCCTGAGCTTCTTTTGCTCCCTTTGAACCGAAGTTTTCCTTTGCCTCTAAAATAAACATATCCTGATCTATATGGCTCTGGCTATCCGTTTCAGATTCGTCCAAAAGATAGGACACAGAGATATGCAGCGCTTCAGCAAGTTTTCTGATGTTGCTTTTTCTGGGGAGTGTTCCGAGCTGCTCATAGGTGTAAAGGGATCTTTCGGAAATGCCGGTCATCTGGGCAAGCTCCGTTTGAGATAGGTTCATAGCCAAACGAGCTTCTTTAATTTTTTCTCCAAATGTCATGGTAGTATCCTTCCTTTCAAAAAATATTTATTCGTAACTTCCGATTATTTGTTGACAAACTTCTGGAAAATGCTATAATGAGAATCAGGACAGAAGTTTTAGTTCCACTTAATTATATATCGGAACTTTTATAAAGTCAATAACTTCCGATTTCACTTCTGTTATTTTAATCAAATATCGGAAGTTATAGTCATTCTTGTCCCATGGTATTTGTTTCCCTTTAGCCAAGTGACAGGAGTTAGAAAGGAATTCTTATTTTATGGATTAGGCTGAAAGGAGATTCTGAATGAGCAGATATAATACACAGGTATTAAGCAATATTCGAATGCTTTGCCGGATGCAGAACATTGACGAGAAGGTTCTGTATGAAAGAGCAAAGCTGATTTTATCCATATATCGAGAGGTGTGCTGGTCTACCATTGATCGTGCGAATGATGTATGTGATACCCTTATTTGTACTTACGGTGATAGCTTAGATGGTGCATTGATTTATCTGGAGAACTTTGCTCCGGATGAAGCGAGAGAACGATTTGAAGAACGTATTCGCAGCTTATTCGAGACAAAGTGGATCATTGAACTGGTAGATATGGCTATGTTGAAAATCAGAGAATATCCGGATAAAGGCGCTCTGTACTGTGAGATTATCTCAAAGGCATATCTCAATCGCTTCAAGTACAAGGAATCAGAAATGCTGGAGGTTCTGAATATGGAACGCAGCACCTACTATGACCGAAAGAAAGAAGCGATACTGTTATTTGGTCTGTCACTTTGGGGAACAGCCATTCCTAAATTGAAAGATTTTCTGGAAAGTGCCAGGGAGGAAGAAGCCTTGTGTTATTGTGAGTGCTAAGACAGGATTTTAGTCCGACTAAAATCCGATGAAAATACGACGGTTTCCCTACTGAAAGTCCGACTTGTCCAGTGTTAAAATGGCTATGCTGGGAGATAGCGGCATAAAATTGAATAGAGAGAGTTACGCCTCGTGCCTGTAATGGGTACGGGGCTTTTTTTATACCTGCCTATCTTCCTTCATTTTAACACAAAGGCATGAACGAGAGCTTGGAGCAATTTACTCCGGCTCTTTTTTTATGCCTGCAAGGAGGACAGGCAGATGGCAAAGGGTATTGCGAATCGGGCACGATCTCCTCCCGCTGTTTTTGATTTTGCAACTTCACAAATTCAAAAACACGGAGGAACGAAAATGTATTACGACTTGGTTGAAAGCGGAAAAAGAATTAAAGCCTTGAGAAAGGAACATGGGCTTACACAGGAACAGCTTGCGGAGCAGTTAGGTGTTGCCGCAAACACCATTGCACGAATTGAAACCGGCAACAGAGGTATCTCTATTGATTTGGCAATCGAACTGGTTGTGCGCTTTGAGACAACCCTTGATTACATATTTTTAGGTCGTGAATAACCTCAAAACTATACCTACGAGGCAATAAAAACTTGCATGAGGAACAGGTACAATTTAGATACAGCCAAAGAAAATCGGCTGCTTGATCCTTGAAAACTGAATACACAGTCATCGAATACGTTCCTGTTGCCGGTGCGAGAGCATCAGCCACATCAGCGGTACGCCGTGACGTATCGGACAGAGAAACAGAACGACTTTCTTCTATAAATTAAGCGCTTGTCTCTCTCCCGATGCCAGCGATCAATACTGGCTTGTAAATATTGGGTTGCTCCCAATACGGCCATGAAAGCAACAGGATTAAAGATACTTCTCTACGGAGCTGGCGGAGAACCCGGCAGAGGTTAGATTCCTATGGAACTGATTCGCAATCAGTCGTTCGGTGATTCCCTGAGGGCGTAAGCCCTCTTTCCCAGGGGTGCGTGGCAAATATGGGACACATAGACTTTTGGACTGACTGCCTGATTCCTTTCGGGCAGTCAGTTATTACATACCCAACGAAAGGAGGTCATGGCACATGATGAAAGAAAATTGGGTATATCGCCGAGGTGATATTTATTTTGCAAATCTTGGTTCCAGAAAAGGTTCTGAGCAGTGCGGCAAAAGACCGGTTGTTGTAATTCAAAACAATATTGGTAATAATCACGCACCTACGCTGACGGTTGCACCGATTACTTCTATATTAAAGAAACCGTATTTGCCTACACATTTTGTGTTTTATCCGAAAGCTCCGATGAAGCATCCTTCTATGGTGATGGCTGAGCAAGTACAGACGATTGACAAGAAGAGAATTGTCTCGTATGTAGGAAAGATGGATGAAGCACAGCTGCGAGGTGTGGAACAAGCAATTCAAATCCATTTGGGATTTTCAGCCTATTGACGGACAGCAGATATAAATCACCATCAATGGGGCATACTAAGTGTGAAGAAATGGAGGCGAATAAATGATGATGCCTGAAAGAGTAGATGTTCGGTCGGTTGACCGTTCTAAGCTGCATAGTTTGGAACAGGTGAAGATTGACACTTCCTTGCCATGTGAGCAGCGAATCAAAAACTATGTTGAGCAGATTGGAAATCCTTACTGCTATTTGGATGGCGATATTATCGTCAGCCTTGGATTCTCCGATACGGGAGTTTGTTTGAAAGACCAGTTAAAGGCACTTGCCAGTAGTATCGGATAAGTCTGGTAAGTGTTGGTATCATACCTGACATCGTTGACCACTTGCTGAAAATCCGAGATAATACTCTTGGGTTCAGCAGGTGGTCAACTGCTTAGGGTAACTCCGTAGTAAAATGCTTAATTCTTAGAAATGGAGGTTTTATTTATGGGGTTGTACAGTAGAAACCAAATTTCCCAAACAGGAGATGATTTTTATGAAGCGATTGCTTACTATCGCCTGTCGAAAGACGATGGTAAGAACCACGAATCAGACAGCATTGCAAATCAAAGAGTTCTGATTCAAGAGTATGTTAAAAGCCACCCAAATATTAAGCTGGTGGAAGAAGCGTTCGATGACGGTTACACAGGAACGAACTATAATCGTCCGGGCTTTCAGAAAGTCATGGATGCAGTAAACAGCGGAACTGTGAATTGCGTTATCGTAAAAGACCTTTCCCGACTTGGTCGAGAATATGTCGAAACGGGCAAATACCTTGAAATGGTATTTCCGTCTATGGGTATCAGATTCATTGCCATCAATGATGATGTGGATAGCGGAAACGCAAAGTCCAGTGATGACATTCTGGTTCCGGTTAAAAACATAATGAATGAAACTTACTGCCGTGAGCTGTCTAAAAAGCTCAGACGGCAGTTTCGGATTCAACGATCCAATGGAGAGTACCTTGGGGCATTTGCCTGCTATGGATACCGAAAAAATCCGGAGGATAAGCATAAGCTCGTTGTGGATGAGTACGCAGCTGAAATTGTGAGAGCAATTTTTGCCCTAAAGCTCAAAGGATATAGTCAGCAAGCCATTGCGGATTATCTGAATGGTGAAGCGGTTCTGCCGCCTGCTGAATATAAAAAGAGTCAGGGTCTGAATTATAAATCCGGCCTGAAAGGGGCTGGACAGGCTCAGTGGAGAGCATTTGCAGTCCAGAACATTCTGACAAACCCTGTGTATATCGGAGTTTTGATTCAGGGCAAGCGTGGAACGCCGAACTATAAAATCAAGCAAATGCGTGTGCGGGATGAAGAACAGTGGAGTGTTATCAAGAATAATCACGAAGCCATCGTAGATGTATTTACCTTTGATGCGGTGCAGAAGGTTCTTTCTAAAGATACCCGTGTTTCATCAACAGCAGAGACGGTTGACCCGCTGTCTGGTATGATGGTCTGTGCAGACTGCGGAAGATCTATGGTTAAGAGAAGTGTTTCCAGAGGAAAAAAGAAATTCTCTTACTATGTATGCCATACCAACAAAAAAGGAGCCGGTTGCACCAGTCACAGTATTGCGGTTGAAGTTGTGGAAGCAACTGTAATGCGGGCAATTAAAAATCAGATCAATCTGCTGATTGAAATGAGGCAGCTATTGGAGGAAGTCAATCATAGCGAAATCCTGTCCGTGAAGCTAAAGCGAATGGACTTGCTAATTGCGGAGAAAAACAAGGAGCTTGATAAGCAGAAAGATTTCCGCATGAAGCTGTATGAAGCGCTCAGCGATGGGCTGATTGAACGGGATGAATACGATGTGATGAGAAAGCGAGCGACCGCAACCATTGAGACTGCGGAAGCTGCCGTTCAGCGGTTAGAAAATGAACGAGCGGAAGTGATTGCAAAGAGCAAAAACAATCTCACATGGATTGAGCAGTTTGCAAAGTATCAGTCTTTTGCGAAGCTCACCAGAGAGATTGCTGTAGCATTTATTGACAAAGTGACCGTATTTGAAGACAAGACGGTTCACATCGACTTTAATTATCGTGATGAGATTGCTTCTTATCAGGAAATACTCAAAACTATCAGTCAGGAGGTAGGCTAATATGGCAAGAAAAAGCAGATTTATTGCCGATGTTCGAGAAGAAAAGAAATCAGCCGTGCTGCTGGCTGGTATTTATACGAGACTCTCCATCGAGGATGAGGATGATGAGGAGCAGAACTCTATCGGCAATCAGAAGAAGATAGTTCTGGACTATCTGAAGGACAAAACGGATGTCGTTGCGGCAGAATACTATGTTGATAATGGTTACACTGGAATGAACTTCAATCGTCCGGACTTTCAGCGGATGTTAAACGATCTCCGCACCGGGAAGATTAACTGTGTTATCGTAAAGGATATTTCCCGTCTGGGCAGACATTTTGTTATGACCGGCGAGCTTGTGGAAAAGGTTTTCCCGATGATGGGTGTTCGGCTCATTTGCATCAATGACGATTACGACAGCGCTGACGAAAAATGTGATTCGGCGGCGCTGCTCATGCCATTCAAAATGGTGATGAATGATTCCTATGTGAAGGACATTTCCAAGAAAATCCGAAGCAGCATTTCTGCAAAGATGAATAGTGGAGAGTACCTTCCCTCTGCAAGCAGCATCCCTTATGGCTATATCCGAAACCCGGAAAAGAATACATTCGATGTTGACGAAGAAACAGCGCCTGTGGTTGTTCGCATTTTTGAAATGAGAGCAAGTGGTATGGCATTAAACACGATTGCAAAGACACTAAATGAAGAAGGTGTTCTTTGCCCTGGTAAGCTCAGGTATGTCCGAGGAATCACGAAGGCGGCAAAATATGAAAATGCGCTTTGGATTCATGGTACGCTCCGTAAAATCCTAATGGATCAGGTTTATATCGGGAATCGTGTGCATGGAAGAATCAAACGAGATAAGCTTGGAATGGATAAGACCCGTCGCTCTACGGAAGAATGGCAGGTCATTGAAAATGCACATCCGGCAATCGTATCCAATGAGCTGTATGAGCGTGTGCAGAAGGCAATGAATCAGGCTGTTGCAAAGCAAAAGGCTTATAAAAAGCAGGATGCCCCGGAAACCGATTACAGAGAAGTGTTCCGTGAAAAGGTGTACTGTGGAGATTGCGGAAGCATGATGCGAGCCTGTAAAGGTCTTGGCAGAGCCAATGAAAACGGTGAAAGAAAAGCATTTCTCTATTATGATTGCGGAAAATTCTTAGATAGTGGCAGAGCTGTGTGCAAAGCGCATTATATCCGTCAGGAAGAAATCATGGATGCACTAAAGAATGCATTGAATACACAGCTTTGCGCTGCAATCGACTTTGAAGCCTTTGTGAAAGAGGTTCGCTCTATGCCGAAGGTGGTTCACTATGAATACTCTGTGAAAAATCAGCTTACAGGGGTTCAATCTAAGAGGAGAAATATCGAGCAGCGTTTGGAACAGCTGATTGTTGATTTGACCGATGGATTGATTGATAAGCAGGAATATACCTATGCGAAGAAGCGTTATCATCAGGAGATGGAGCGAATCTTGGAAGAAGAAAACAAGTTGTTTACTTCTTCAAAACGCTTTGAAAATATTGTGACAAGTTCAGAACGATGGCTTCAGATGCTGAAAGAGTACCAGAGCATTCCTAATATAGACCGAACGGCGGTCGATTTTCTCGTTAGGAGGATCTGTGTTTTTCAAAACAGGCGCATCGAACTAATTCTGAATTATGAAGATCCCTTCCGTTTGGTAGCAGAGTATTTGAATCAGATTCCGGAGGTGATGGAAAATGCGGGATAACAGAATGAATACCTATTATCTCCGATTATCCTTGGAGGATGGCGATGTTGCCGAAGGTGATCTGGAAGAAAGCTGTTCCATCACATCCCAACGGTTATGCGTAAAGCAGTTCCTGGATGCTCACAGCGGTCTTGGAACGAATTTTCAGGAGTTTGTTGATGATGGATACTCCGGCACTAATATGGAGCGTCCGGGCATTCAGAGGCTTCTGGGAATGGTTGAACAGGGATTGGTTCGTACAATCGTTGTTCGTGACCTTTCCCGGTTCGCCAGAAATTATCTGGAAGCAGGTCATTATCTGGAATTTATCTTCCCGGCATACGGAGTTCGATTTATTTCAATCAATGACCACTACGACAGTGATGATTATGGTGAAAACCCAGCCGGGCTTGACCTGGCTATCCGCAATCTGATCAATGAGATGTACAGCAAAGACATTTCCCGAAAAATCAAGAGTGCGGTGGATTTGAAAAAGCGGAGCGGAGAGTTTGTTTATGGCACAGCCCCCTTTGGATATAAAAAGGGAGAAACGAAGAATACGATTGTTGTTGACGATACGGCGGCTATTACCGTAAAGCGTATTTTCAAGCTTGCATCGGAAGGAAACACCGTCACAGCAATCGCTCGTTCCCTAAACAAAGACCATGTGCCTACTCCGTCACAACATCTGGCGCAATATCGAAGCAGTAAATATTCGGTCTACACCGATTGGACTTGGAACTCGGTAAAGAATATCTTGGAGAATCGGATTTACACAGGTGATACAGAAGCGTTCAAATCCCATGTTGTAAAAATCGGAAGTGACCGCACGAAGCAGATTCCCCGTGAATTGCGGGAGATTATTCCAGATACGCATGAAGCGATTATATCCAGAGAGCTTTATTTCCTTGCCCTGCGTACCATCAAGTCTGTTGGCAAAACAAAGGGCGTACCGCAGAGAAATCCGCTTACTTCTCGATTGATTTGTGGATGCTGTGGAAGCACTCTTGGCAAAGGCAAAGCAAAGAACAGGAACTGGCTTTGTAGCAAAGCTCGATACAATGATGAACTGGAATGCAAGAATGTCCGTGCTGATGAGGAAAAAATCAAAGGAATTATCCTGCGGGCAATTCAGCAGCAATGCTCGCTGACGGATGTATCACTTCAAGAACAGAAAAAAATCCATAATGCGGTAAAGGCTGAGAGTGAAGTTGTCTCAGATAAAATCATGAGCTTGCAGCGTAGGCATAACAAGCTGCAATATACCAAACAGGAGCTGCTTGAAGCGGTTATGGATAATCGAATGTCCAGACAGGATTATGTAGAAAAGAAAAAGATTCTGCTGGCAGACGAAGAAAATATTGCAGCAAAGCTCGCCGTTTTACAGCAAAAATTTGAGGAACTGTCCGCTTGTAATGAACAGGCAGAGCAGAAGCGGGAAACCGCAAAAGAAATCACCCAATACAATGGCATATCAGAATTGACTCCGGAAGTAATGAAAGCGCTTGTGAAGCGTGTGGTTATTTATCCGGATAAGCACATTCGCATTGAATGGAATTTCTCTGATAACATGATACCGTTCACCAGAAAGGTGAACTGAATCTGAAAAATGTTGTCCATAATGACAATCACTCGTGAGCGGAAGTCCGATTATTCAGGACGGCAAGCTGGTAGGCGCTGTGACCCATGTGTTGGTGAACGATCCGACTACGGGGTATGGGATTTTTATTGAGAATATGCTGGAGGCGGCGGGGTGAAAAACAGCTCTCCCGGAGAGGTTTTCCGGGAGAGCTAGTTCGATAAACTGGAAGTTATCTTCCTGTAATCAATCCTAATCTATTACCAAATTCCCCATTGACTTTTCACCTGTTACCTTCTCACCCAGTCTATTTGCCCATCCTTCTGTAAAAAATGAAAAGTATGAAATCTGCTCATCTTTTCTCTTTTTATGTAAGTTCGGCAAAAATCCCCACAAAGTTGAAGGCATCCCAATTACAATAAGATATAGTGGACCTAAAATAAGGGACTGTACTGTATGACCATATTCATGTACAAGAAGTCTTTTTAAAAGTTCATCTTTTGTATACTCAACTTTTAATTTATCATAAAAGTATGGTTCTTTCGTTACAAATACAAACATTCCCAAAGAGACACTTGATTTATCATTCCATTCTGTTATTACTGCACCATGATAAAAATAGTGTCTGTCACGAATATGAAGCAAAAAATTTATCAATCCCAACAAAGACTGTAAAATACCCCATGTACACTGCACGATAAGATATAAAAAATTTTTCATAGTATGTTCTCCACCAAATTCCGATTTATGAATGCAGGGACAGCAAATGTCATCCCCGTGAAATTATTCCCTTTGGATCCGTTTTTCAATGTCTTCAATCGATGGCAGTTGCCGTTGCAGTTCTTCCGGCAGGCTGCTGGTTACTTTATACGCACTGATGCCCATGGGCTTGGACATATCCTTGAGTGCATATTCCGCCACCAGGTCATTTTTGCTCTTACACAGCAGCAAGCCAATAGAGGGATGATCATTTCCTTTTTTTAGAATCCCATCTACCGCTGAAAGATAGAAATTCAGCTGCCCGGCATATTCCGGCTTGAATTCACCGGTTTTCAGTTCAATCACCACATAGCAACGAAGATTCAAGTTAT
>ERZ1026876.1303-NODE-1303-length-12621-cov-3.908722_pt1 | contig 12621 bp, 9 predicted proteins | sample MGYA00380168_ERZ1026876 | MGnify/ENA primary metagenome ERZ1026876 (study PRJEB33269, sample SAMEA4719804) | human gut metagenome | biome: human-associated habitat; feature: organic feature; material: feces | place: Cameroon | collected 2013-10 ... | reverse complement strand
CGGCAGACGGATAGTGACGACGAGCGTCGAGCATCCGAGTATCGAGGAGACGGTCAAGCACCTTGAAAGCGAGGGCTTTGAGGTTATACGCTTGGGCGTTGACAGAAAAGGGCGCATCAGCGAGCGTGAGCTCTTTGACGCAGTGACCCCGGACACGGTGCTCGTGATCATAATGGCAGTCAACAACGAGACCGGTACGGTTCAGCCGGTCGAGGCGGCGAGAACCGCTGTGACGCGGGCGAAGTCGCCGGCGCTTATCCATTGCGACGCGGTGCAGGCTTTCGGCAAGCTGCCGCTGAAGCCCGCGGCGATGGGTGTCGATTTGATGACGGTCAGCTCCCACAAGATACACGGACCCAAGGGCGTAGGCGCGCTCTATGTCAAAAAGGGCGTGCGGCTTTCGCCGATAGTTTTCGGCGGTTTGCAGGAGGAAAAGCTGCGCCCCGGCACTCAGCCCATGCCTGCGATAGCGGGCTTCGGCGCGGCGGCCGCGGCTCTGCCGAATCTTACGGCTCAGCTCAAAAAGGTCACCGAGCTGCGCGACTATATGTGCGAAAGGCTTCTCTCCCTCGGCGGGGTGGTCATAAACTCGCCCGAGGATGCGCTGCCCTATGTTACAAATATCTCCGTGCTCGGCATAAACTCCGAGCCTATGCTCAATTTCCTCTCCTCGCGCGGCGTCTATGTCTCGAGCGGCTCGGCCTGCTCGAAGGGACATCAGAGCTCGGTGCTCAAGAATATGGGACTGAGTGACGAGGTCAGAAAGAGCCCGTTGAGGATCAGCTTCTCCCGCTTCACAACGAAAGAGGAAATAGATATGCTCATCGACGGCATTTCGGCAGGGCAGAAGGCAATAAGAAAAAATAAGTAAAAAAGGAATCGCAATATGAAGGAAGTTATTCTCGTCAAAAACGGCGAGCTTGCTCTCAAAGGACTGAACAGACGCTCCTTTGAGGATATGCTCATGGCAAATATACGCCGCAGACTCGCGTCGCTCGGCAAATTCACCTGCACCCCCGCGCAGTCTACTATCATAGTCGAGGGACCCGAGGACGCAGACCTCGACGAAGCGACAGACAGGCTTTTGAAGGTGTTCGGCATAGCCGGACTCTCCCGCGCAGCCGCAGTCGAAAAGGATATGGATGTTATTCTCGACACCTGCGTTGAATACACGGCTCCCCTGCTCAATGCGGCTTCGACCTTTAAGGTTGAGGCGAAGCGCGCGGACAAGAAGTTTCCGCTCAATTCTCCCGAGATATGCAGAGAGGTCGGCGGAAAGATACTCTCGAGGTTCCATCATCTGAAGGTCGATGTTCATAACCCGGATGTTATAATAAATGTCGAGGTGCGCGACAAGTGCGCGTTTGTCCACGGCAATCAGCTCAAGGGCGCGGGCGGTATGCCCTCGGGCTCCGCGGGAAAGGCGGCTCTGCTCGTCTCCGGCGGAATAGACAGCCCCGTTGCAGGCTGGATGATGGCAAAGCGCGGCATAGAGCTGATAGCGATTCACTTCGCGTCCCCGCCCTATACGAGTCAGCGCGCCGAGCAGAAGGTGCATTCGCTTCTGCGTCAGGTCGCAAAATACAGCGGACGAATCATGCTCTTTGTCGTTCCGTTTACCGAGATTCAGGAGCTTATCAAAGATAACTGCCCCGAAGAGGTGTTCACCCTTGTCATGCGCCGCATGATGATGCGAATCTCGCAGGAGATAGCAATAAAAGAGGGCTGCCAGGCGCTGATAACGGGCGAGAGCGTGGGTCAGGTCGCAAGCCAGACCATGCCCGCGATAGCCTGCACCGACGCCGTGACCTCGATGCCCGTGTTCCGTCCGCTCATCGGCATGGACAAGGACGAGGTTATTGCGATATCGAGAAAGATAGAGATGTTTGATATATCCATTCAGCCCTATGAGGACTGCTGCACGGTGTTCACTCCGAAGCATCCGCGCACCCATCCGACGATAGCCGGAATTGAAAAAGCGGAGCGCGGCACCGAGTGGGACGAGCCCATAAAGCGCGCAGTCGAGGGCACTAAGGTGACAGTCATAAAAGCTTTTTCAAAAGGTGATTAAACATGGCAGTATGTGAAATTCTCTGTGTCGGCACCGAGCTTCTGCTCGGGGACATCCTCAATACAAACGAGCAGTTCCTCTCAAAAGGGCTTGCGCAGCTGGGCATATCCGTCCTGCACCGCAGCTCGGTGGGGGATAATCCCGTTCGCCTTGCGCAGGAGCTTAAAGCGGCTCTCGGGCGCAGCGATATTGTCATAACCTCGGGCGGTCTCGGGCCCACGGCCGACGACCTGACAAAAGAGGTATGCTGCGAGGTCATGGGCTTTGAGCTTGCGGAGGACAGAGAACTTTCCGAGCGCATACGCGGCTATTTTAAGGCGAGGGGCATTCATATGCCCGAGAGCAACTTGAAGCAAGCGATGCTGCCCGTGGGCGGCACGGTGTTCAGAAACAACCACGGCACTGCTCCCGGAGCGGCGCTTGAGAGGGACGGAAAGTGCGTCATCTTCCTGCCCGGTCCGCCCGCCGAGCTCTCTCCGATGTTTGACGAGAGCGTTCGCGGCTTTTTGAAAAAATATTCGGACGGCACGATAGTTTCGCATACGGTCAATATAGTCGGCATGGGCGAGAGCATAGTCGCAGAAAAAGTAGAGGATATGTTCGACAGAGAGAATCCGACTGTCGCACCCTATGACAAGAGCGGTGAGGTGCAGCTTCGCATAACCGCAAAGGCGGCAACTCAGGCGGAGGCGGACAGGCTGTGCGCCCCGGTCATACGCGAGATATGCGACAGGCTCGGCGACGTCGTCTACGGCACGGATATGAACAAAATCGAGGAGCGGGTGGTGTCGCTTCTCAGAGAGCGGGGCAAAAAAATAGCCACCGCAGAGTCGTGCACTGCGGGCACGCTCCCCAAGAGACTGACGGATATCCCCGGCTCGTCCGAGGTTTTCGAGTGCGGAATAGTCAGCTATTCCAATGACATAAAAATGAAGCTTTTAGGCGTTTCGCCCGAGACTCTTGATACATACGGCGCGGTCAGCGAACAGACGGCGCGCGAGATGGCTCTCGGCGCAAAGCGCGTGAGCGGCGCGGATATAGCGATATCGACTACCGGCCTTGCGGGCCCCGGCGGCGACGGAGTTTTGCCCGGGGGATTAAGCTTCGTGGCGGTCACGGACGGCGACCGCGTGTTCGTTGAAAAGATAGTCACCGGCCATGAAAATGACCGTGAATATAACAGGCACGTTACGGCGACAAGGGCGCTGAACCTTGCGCGTCTCATGCTTGAAGAGAAAATAAAGTAACCTGTATCGGAGGAAAGAGTATGTCTGATAAAAACAGAAAAGACAGTGAAATTTCGCTGCCCGATATGAGGGAAATGTTTGAGCACTACACATCGGTTGAGGACGATGAAAAGCCTGCGGAGCAAAACGAGATGGAGAAAATAGCCCATAAATATCTCGACGGCGGCGATGCACAGACGGAGGATGAGACGCGGCATGAAAGCGCCGCTGCGCCGGAAGAGGAGCGGCAGGAGCCCGTTGGCGTTTCCGACCCCGAGGACGGGGAGCTTTCGGATGTTCCCGAGCCTGAGGTCAAGCCGTCCGCAGAGCCGAAGCCGGACAATGTTTATAAGTTTATTCCGCCCGACGATTTGAGCGGCGAGGATATCCCGAAGGTCACCGAGCCCGAGTATCCGACCCATCAGGCGTTTGACGATTTCGATATGCCCACCGACTCCGTTTTTGCCGTCAACCTCAGCGAGCGCGAGCGCGGCTCTCTGCGCGAATATGAGCGCGAGGTCAGCGAAAACGAGAAAAACAGCGGCAAGAGAAAGGGCTTCAAGAAGATTATAGGCGGCATAATCCCGATGAAAGGAGACGGAGCCTCCGAGATAATCCGAAAGATAGTCTTTATGGTGGCGATGGTCACGGTTGTCATCAGCGCGGGAATGCTGATAAATACATATTTCATTCAGCCCAATATCGTTGAAAACGACATAAAGGGCATACGGCCCGAGGAGAAGCTTCCGTGGGACGAGATAAAGGCGAAGTACCCCGACGTGGATTTCCCCGAGGGTATGCAGCTAAAATACGCCGAGGCGTATGCGCAGAACACCGACCTTGTCGGCTGGCTCAAGATAAGCAAGCTCAAGATGGACTTCCCCATCCTCCAGACCGACAACGACTCGTATTATCTCAAGCGAAGCTTTACCCACAGATATACAGATCTCGGCAATCCGTTCTTAGCTTGCGAGAACTCCGTTAAAACGCTTGACCGCAACAGCATAATCTACGGCCACAGCACCCGCGCATCGGATAAGATTTTCAGCAAGCTTTTCGATTACCGCACCACGCGCGGATTCATAAACAATCCGATAATCGAGTTCAACACAATCTATCATGACTACAAATGGAAGGTCTACGCGGTGTTTATCACAAACGCCACCACGGCCGAGGACAACGGATATTTCTTCAACTATATCTGGAGAAATATAAGCGAGGACAGCTTCAAGCAGTATATTAAGGAGCTTGATTCGAGAAAGCTCTACACAACGGGCGTCGATATCAAGCCGACCGATAAGATACTTACTCTTTCAACCTGTCTCTATGAGTTTGACAATGCACGCCTTGTCGTCGTGGCGCGAATGATGCGCGAGGGCGAGAGCGAGGAAATCGACACTTCGCTTGTCAAGACCAATCCGAACCCGAGATATCCTCAGGCGTGGTATGATAAGCTCAATAAACAGAATCCCTATAAGAACGCAAACAGATGGTATCCCAACTAATGAGGTGATATTTTGAAAAATAAGATCTCGCTCCTGGCTTTTGTTCATCAGCCTCTCCCGCATCGGGCAATAGCGGAATATGAGTCCGTTTTTGCCGATGCCTGCGGGGAGTGCCGTTTCGAGCGCTTCGCGGACAGCCGCGAGCTGTTTACTGCGCTTGCCGGGGCGTTCGGAAAGACGGAGACCGTGGTTCTGGCGGTTACCGAGCGGTATTATCTTCAGATAAAGAAGCTGCTCTTTGCTGCGCTCAAGACAAAAACAGAGCCCTCCGCCGAGATAGCCGAGGTGCTGAAAAACGGGGACGGGGACTTCTGTCTTATGCCCGCCGATGCGCAGATACTTATGACCGACGACGGCAAATACTGCGGCTTTATAGAAAAAAGCGGCAAGCAGACTCTTGCCTTTGTGCCTCTTTCGGACGGACGCTGCGCCAAAATTGCCGAACAGTTGAGAGCGGTCTTTGCACCCGACACAGGTGCAAAGGAGACAGAAAAAAGCGAGGATGTTCCCGAGGGAGAGCTGTGCGAAGAGGAGAAGTGCAACCCCGAGGAGGTTGTGGAGCTCCTGAAGGAGCGCGGAATTTCCGTTGCGGTTGCGACGGGCAAAAACAGCCCGTTCGTGTTCTCCGTTCTCCCATATGACGACGAGCCCGATTTTGCCGACGTCATATTTGCTCAGCAGGCCGACGGCGAGCGTCGGGAGGACGAGTCTCACGGCGAATATACGGCGGCCATGGCGGGACGCGCCCGCCTGAACAGCGGCGCATCAGTCGGTGCGGCAATATCTAATGTCTTCCGCAGCGACGAAGAGGACAGCAAATATTTCATGTTTATCTGCATAGCGGACGAGAACAAGGCGCGGGTATTCAAGATATACAGCCGAAAGGGCGAATCGACCCAGCAGTTTATCTATGCCTGCGTCCACAGACTCTATTCCTCGCTTGCCGACTATGCTAAAAACGGCTTTGTCTTGCACAATGTCGACGACGACACGGCGATAGTAATCGAGGACGGGGAGCATCCGACCCATCATAAATCGGCTCCCGTGCGTTCTGGCAAGAAAACCGCGCTCATAGTGGCGGCTATTATCCTGCTCGCGGCGCTTATCGGAACTGCGATTACATTTTTGGTCAAGGGCTACGGCTCACAGGTCAGCGCGGCGCTCATTAACGCACGCGAGTCCGACACAAGCGAGAGCGATACGGTTGAGAACAGCGCGTCGGGCAGCAACACATCGAGGGGGAATACCTCAGAGAGCGATACGGACGGGATAATTGATGATATAGACGATATGATCATTGCCGACGTAGAGCATCCAAACGGCGACACTGCCGACTCGCAGAGTACGCGCCCCGAGAAAACCACCGATGAGAAAACAAGCGCCACGGTACCCGGTTCGATAATCGAGAGCTCGACCGTTTTGACTACTGTTATCACCACAAAACCGACGACTCGCCCGAGCACGACCGAGAAGCCGACTTCAAAGCCCACCGAAAAGCCTACGACCACAAAGCCGAACAGCTCTTCGAAAAAGACGGGCACCTTTGTTTTTACGGTCTACGGCTACGGTCACGGAGTCGGTATGAGCCAGAACGGCGCTTCGGAGTATGCGCGCCGCGGCTGGGACTATAAGCGGATTTTGCTCCACTATTACAATAACCCGGGCATAAGCCTTGTCAGAGATTCCGATTTACCGAGCAAGGTTACATATAACGGCAAGAGCTATTCCCTTGCCGAATATCTCGGAAAGACAGCCTACGCCGAGGTCGGTCCGTCTGCGCCGCTTGAGTCGATAAAGTCGCAGATGGTTGCGATATATACCTACGCAAAGCGCCAGAACTTTAGGCTGACCTCCGCAAACCATGCGTTCCGCGAAAGCTATGCGGGAACGAGCGCATCTATCGAGACCGCGATAAAGCAGACGCTCGGAGACTGTCTTGAATTTAACGGCAAGCCCGCACTGACCCCGTATTTCTCGACCGCGGCGGGCAAAACCACATCAAGTATAAACGTATGGGGCGGCAGCCAGAGCACATATCCCTATCTCGCGGGCGGCAGGACAAGCCCCGAGGGCGACGTCAAGCGCACTCTGACTATTTCGAGCGAGGATATTCGCAAGAAGGTTGAGGCATATAACGCGAAGGTTGACGCGTCAAAGCGCATAACGCTCCAAAACGACCCCGCGCAGTGGATAAAGATACTCGAGCATGACAGCGCGCGCGGAAGCGGCTGCGGCTATATTTCGAGCTTGAAGATAGGCAATCAGACTATGCGCGGCAACGCGTTCAGACTCAATATAATGGGCGCGGCAGTCCTTCGCTCGCATTGCTTCACTTACACCTATACGCCGGATTGACGCTGAAATAAAAATGAGCCGAGAGAAAAATACTCTCTCGGCTCTTTATTTTTACATATCCGCATATATGCGGTACAGCTTTTTGGACATATTTTCTATTGAGTAGTTGTCTATGGCCGAACGCCTGTTTCTTGACGACAGCTCCGAGCTCTCGCTCATTTTGACAGCCTGCCCGAGCTTCTCCGAGAGGCTGTCGGAATCGCCGTTTTTAAACCAGAGAAAATCAAAATTCTTTTCCGCGTGGCTCTTCATTCCTGGACAGTCGGACGCCACAACCGTTTTTCCGCAGTAGGCGGCCTCGACTATGGCATAGCAGAAGCCCTCGCTTCTGGAGGCCTGAATATATATGTCGGCGGCGCGGTAGTAGCTTGCGATGTCCTGTCTCGGCGGCAAAAGCTTCAGCCATTCGGGAAATTCGCCGAACTGCGCTCTGATTTGCTCTGCAATAGTCTGTGTATTTGAGGCGGTGCAGACGGCAAGATAAATGTTCTGCCCCTCGTCTCGAAGCTTTTTGACCGCCTCGCACGCCAAGTCGATGCCCTTGAGGCGGTAGTCATAGCCTATTGCAAAGCAGAGAACGGCGCTCTCGGGAGCGCCCAAATCGGGTTTACAAAGCTTTTCGTAGTTGTCCATTCGCGGAAAATATACCGCGTCGTTTAAGAGCACGGGCTTGCAGGAGACTATATTGCTCTCGGCCTCCCGCATGATGTGCGGGCTCACGCAAATGACGGCGTTCCAGCTGCGGTAGCAAAGCCGCGCGAAAAATTTCTTTATTGTGCCGAAGCTGCCGAAGCTGCTTCTGTAGTGCTTGAATTTTTTCACGCGAAGCCCGAGGCAGGCGATATTGACGCACATATCGGTCTCCATGTCGGTGAAGTGTGTGTGAACGGTGTCGACGCCGTTTTCTTTTATGATTTTTCTGAAAGCCCTGATTTTTTCTTTGACGGAGCTTTTGTATATCGCTGCGGGAACTTCTTTTTCCAAGTCAAAGTACCACTGATTGCGGCGCTCTGCCATTCTTTCGGGAAACGCATAGAGCATGGAATCGCCGTCGCCGAGGCTGTTTTTTCTGAAGTATTCGAGAGACTCGATAAAATTGCCCCTGTATTTTGCGGCATAGTCGCATATCTGCAAAATTTTCATGCTCGCGGCACCTCCTGTTTCTTTCGGTTAAAATTATAGCGTCTCGCCGAAAATAAATCAATAGCTTAAAAAGACGCGAAGCCGGTTGCTTGCCCGTCGAATTAACGGCACAGCTCTGCCGCGCTTCGTTTGATGTGATATTACATTCGCCCCGAAGCTTGCGAAGCAAATATAACTCGGCGTATGCCGAATATCACTGCAAATCAATAAAACTCGCCGCAGGCGAATATAACTGAAAAGCACTCGTTCAAAGAACGAGTGCTTTTCCTGGTGGAGATGGCGGTAATCGAAACCGCGTCCGAAAAGGGCTCCCCACAGCTTTCTACGGGCGTAGCCTGTCTTTTATATTTCCCTCGCCGAAGCGCCGTCAGGCAGGCTCACCGGTTCGGTAGTTCCGTTGTTCATGACGGGTTACGGAGCGCTCACCCGTGCACGTTCACTGCTAATCGACGCCTTATACCGGGTCGCAGTACTCCCGGCAAAGACGGCTGCTATTTAAGCAGCTTGTAAAACTGTTTTGTTGTCGTTTATTATTTAAACGTATGGGTTTTATAGCGGTCCCACACCGCTGCCCGCTTACCGAAGTTCAACCTCCCCGTCGAAATCCTTTCATCCCCGTATGTCAAACGGCTCTCGCCGATTGAATCAGAAGTTTTTCATGCTGCGCTCGATATTCCGCGCGGCGTCCTTTTTTGCGGCGGTCTCGCGCTTGTCATAGAGCTTTTTGCCCTTGCACAGCCCGACCTCGACCTTTGCGCGCCCCTTGACAAAATATACGCTCAAGGGGATGAGGGTCAAGCCCTCCTGCTTCGTCTGACCGAGCAGGCGCATTATCTCGCGCTTGTGCATCAGCAGGCGGCGCACCCTCAGAGGGTCGCGGTTGAAGATGTTGCCGTGCTCGTAGGGGCTGATGTGCATTCCGTTGACGAACAGCTCGCCGTCAACTATCGAGCACCACGAGTCCTTTAGATTGAGCTTGCCCTGGCGGATTGACTTGACCTCTGTGCCGCAAAGCTCAATTCCTGCTTCGAATCTGTCGAGCACGAAATAGTCGTGAAAAGCCTTTTTGTTTTGGGCAACGATTTTCTTTTGTTCTGCGCCCATGGCTCTCACTTCCTTTCCGCACGGGCAGTTTTCGGAAAAATATTATAACGCCCGGCGGAATTTTTGTCAAGGCAATACCGCACTCAGGCCTTATTCTTGAGTTTTGTCAAAAATATGAGCAGCGAATACATTTTATGCCTGAGAAGCAGAAACTTTATATTTGATGCCTGTGAGGAATATTTGTCCGCCCTGCGGTCTGTACACAGCTTGAAAAGCTCAAGCTCCTCGCTCTGCCGAATGAGCTTTAAGGCCTCTTTTTTCGGCAGTGCGGTCGCGGTGGGATAGAGAAAGCTGCGATATATATATCTGCTCAGGCAACAAAGCAGATCTTCCGTTCTTTCGTCGTAGCAGCCGTCCGACCGAATGAGCGAGCGTATCTCCGCATTTGCGCAGGACGTCAGGCGAAGATCGTTATACGAATATGTCTTAGTCATTTGGGAAGCAAAAATATTATAGTTGTAAAGCGATATCGGCAGATAGCTGAAGGAGCTGAGCCGGCTTATCATGTGCGCCGAGAGAAGCTTATCCTCGCCCCGGCTGTAGCCCCGGTAAAACTCCGTATCGAAAGTATAGGCGAACGCGCTTCGTCTTATACATTTCAGGCACAGAGAGTTGAATCTCGACGAGAGCAGCAGCTCCCAAAGCTCGCGCTTGTTGCTCTTGTCAAAGGTCTTTCTTTCGTCGAAAAGCTTTTCGTGCGCAGAGGTGCCGTCGGAATAGCATTTGCTCAGGTCGAAAAACACCATGTCGCAATGACTTTTCTGAATTTCTTCGTTTATGAGCGTGAAGATTTTCGGGTCCACCGTGTCGTCCGAGTCGAAGAATATGAAGTAGTCGCCCCGCGCGTTTTCAAATGCGGTCCTGCGCGCCAAAAGCAGACCCCGGTTTTCGGTGTGAATGACGCGCACGCGGCTGTCTTTTTCCGCATATTCGTCGCAGACTTCGCCGCTGCCGTCGGTCGAGCCGTCGTCGATAATCAGAAGCTCGATGTTTTCATAGCTCTGAGAGAGAATGGAGTCAAGACAGTCGCGCAGATATTTTTCGGTGTTGTATACGCAAACCGCCGCAGTGAAAAATACAGACATAATTTATCTCCTATATGTCCGCGCAGCAGCATTTAGAGCGGCGTTTTTGCCTGCTGTGCTCATCTTTAAGCGTGCTGTCTATGGCTATTCTGCGGATGATGTCCTTGACGGTTATGTCAAGCCCGCTGCCCTCGGAGTAGTCCGCCTCAAAGGCGAAATCAACGCGGTTGTGATATAGCAGGTCGCTCACGCCCTCGAGCTGGCGGGGATTGTTGTTGTGCACGGCTATGGAGCAGCCGCCGTAGGCCTTGACCATCTTCATGCATGGGACGTCCGAAAGCCCGTCGCCGATATAGAGCATATTTGAAAACGGCACGCGGCGCTTGCTGTCCGGAGTCGAACGGTTGAGGTCTTTGTCGTTTGACACGTCGAGCACACCCTTGTTTATGCGATATACGAACTGTGTCTTTGCAGTATAGTTGACGGCGGTTTTCGGCCAGACTGCCTCACCGTTTTCGCCGTAAAGGAACTCGCAGGCGAAAATCTCCTTGAAGCATTTGCCTATCTCGGAGCCTTCGATAATCTCTTTAAGTCCCGAGGAGAGGACATAGTGCTCGACTGTTACGCCGTTCTCGCGCCCGAAGCGGTTGAGGCGGTCAAACCATTCGGGCAGGCCGTTATAAAGCTCTATCGCGCGCCCGCATTCCATGACGCTTTTGCGAGTCAGGGGAATGCCGCACTCCTGCGACTTCTTTATCATGATATACATATAAGACAGTATCTTGTCCATATGCTCTTTCTCGGCGTAGCTGTTTGCGAGTCCCCAGAAATCCGAGGCCTCCATGCCCACGCTCGGAATGAACTGATACTCCTGCATATCCTTTGTGCAAAGCGTGCGGTCGAAGTCATAGAGTATCGCCGCAACAGGTCTTTTTCCGGCCATTTAAAACACCTCCGCAAGAAGCTTGATATATATCGGAATGCTACACTATGAGTGTACCAAATTTTCACCGAAAATGCAACATATATGTATCGCGGCTTATAATGTGCACAGTATTTTGTGGTAATCTTTGTGCACTTTTTTCGGATGTTTGTGGTGACAAGAACGGTTTTGTGGTATATAATAGATTCACCGGGACGGAAAGACCGACTTATTCCGTCTCGATTTTTATGACTTCAAAAGGGGTGGCGATATGCGCGTTCGAGGGCTGCAAAAACTTACATTACTCGACTTTCCCGGCAAAATGGGCTGCACCGTGTTCCTCGGGGGCTGCAATTTCCGCTGCCCGTTCTGCCAGAATTCGGAGCTCATTCTCCCCGGCGGGGACGAATACGAGATTCCGGAGGAGGATTTCTTTGCGTTTCTCAAGAAGCGTCAGGGTATGCTCGATGGCGTGTGTATAACGGGCGGCGAGCCGCTTGTCAATAAAAACGTCGATGACTTCGCAAGGCGCATAAAAGACATGGGCTATCTCGTAAAGCTCGACACCAACGGCACATTCCCGGATAAGCTGCGTGCTCTTATAGACGCGGGGCTTGTCGACTATGTGGCGATGGATATCAAAAATTCCCCCGAAAAATATGCAGAGACCGTAGGACTCGAAAAGTTCGACATGGAGCCGATATTCGAGAGCGTGCGCCTGCTCATGGGCGGAGAGACGGACTTCGAGTTCCGCACGACGGTCGTGCGCGAGCTGCACAGCGCCGAGGACTTTGAAAAAATAGGCGAGTGGCTCAAGGGCGACGAAAAATATTTTCTCCAGAGCTTCACCGATTCCGACTTCGTTTTGCAAAAGGGTCTCAGCGCCCACAGCCGCGAAACACTGCGGACTTTTGCCGATATAGTGCGGAAAAATGTCCCGAGGGTTGAGATAAGAGGAGTATAAAAGCCTCAGAATTTTAGAACATCTTGGGGTTCAAAAATAAATTCTACACAATATATTGTATTTTTGTGTTGACATTTGCTGCGGCTGCCTCTATAATTGAAGCAGACACCGCAATTTATGCGTATAACTTGAAATAATGAAGAAAACGGAGGCATGATGATGTACAAGGTAGTCAAAAGAGACGGAGCGGTCGCCGAATTTGATATAGCGAAGATATCCGCGGCTATATCGAAGGCTTTTGATGCGCTCAACAAACAAACCCATCCGACAGTCATCGACCTGCTTGCGCTCAAGGTCACTTCGGAC
>ERZ1026876.1302-NODE-1302-length-12633-cov-4.466608_pt1 | contig 12633 bp, 9 predicted proteins | sample MGYA00380168_ERZ1026876 | MGnify/ENA primary metagenome ERZ1026876 (study PRJEB33269, sample SAMEA4719804) | human gut metagenome | biome: human-associated habitat; feature: organic feature; material: feces | place: Cameroon | collected 2013-10 ... | reverse complement strand
AGCTAACGGAAGTGTTTTCCTTAATTTAAAAACAGATATAGTCAAAAATCAAGTTTTTGCCTTTTCGGGAGAAGAAATTTATAACTCTTTTGACAAAATCATTGCGCCATTATTTAAAGAAATAGAAAATTTAACTTACGAAACTTTCCAGTTATCGGCTTTGCGTGACACATTGCTTCCCAAGCTGATGTCTGGTGAAATTAAATTATAATTGATTATGGCTGGCGACAAATTCATAGAAAGCAGTTACGAAAAAGCGTTGATAGCGCTTTTTCAGGAGTTGGGCTACACTTATGAGTGCGGCTACAATGTGGAACGCGACTACCGCGAGCCCTTCTATAGAGAGGTGCTTGAGGCATCGCTGAAGCGACTCAACAAGGGAGTGAACGCTGATATTTTAGCCGAGGGATTGAAAATGGTGACCAACCTCAACGAAGGCACTCTCATTCAAGACAACCGACGCTTCACCGAAATGCTTCAGAATGGATTTGCCGTGCCATATTTGGAAAATGGCGAAAACCGCACCGCCACCTTGCGGCTGGTGGATTTCGAGCAACCGCTTGCCAACGACTTCCGCATCGTGAACCAATGGAGCGTGGAAGAATTGGGCAAAATCCGCTGCGACATGGTGGTGATGATCAACGGCCTGCCACTGGTGGTGGTGGAACTGAAAACCGCCTCCGACGAGAATGTGACCATAGAAGATGCGTATTTGCAGATACGCAACTATATGAAGAAGTGCCCATCGCTATTTGGCTACAACGCCTTCAGCGTGATATCCGACCTTGCTCAAAGCAAGGCTGGCACCATCACCTCGAAATTTGAGCGATTCATGGAATGGAAGTCGGAGGACGGCAACTACGAAACCAAACTGATAGCCGACTACGCCACCTTCTTCAAGGGCATGTTTATGCGAGAGCGCCTTATCGACATCTTGAAAAACTACATCTGCTTCGACCTCAACGACGGTGCCCAATCAAAAATCCTCACCGCCTATCACCAATACTTCGCTGTGGAGAAAGCCGTGGCACGCGCCCACCAAGCCGTGGAGGGCGACGGCAAAATAGGCGTGTTCTGGCACACGCAGGGTTCGGGCAAGAGTTTTTCGATGATATTCTTCGCCCACCAGCTTATTCAGGAGTTTGCCGAATGTACGCTTGTGGTGGTGACCGACCGCAAAGACCTCGACAACCAGCTCTACGGCCAATTCTGCCGCTGCCAAGACTTCCTGCGCCAAGTGCCAGTCAACGCCGAGAGCCGCGAGCATCTGCAACAGCTGCTGCGCGACCGCAAGGCTGGCGGCATCATATTCACCACCATTCAAAAGTTTGAAGAGGGCGATGGCGCACTCTCCAACCGCAAAAACATCATAGTGATGACCGACGAGGCGCACCGATCGCAATATGGCGATGAGCACTGGGACGTAAAGAGCAATAAGATGAAGAAAGGCTTTTCGCTGAAAATGCGTGAAGCACTGCCCCACGCCTCGTTTATCGGTTTCACCGGCACCCCCATCAGCGACCGCGACCGCGACACGCAAGAGGTGTTTGGCGACTATATCGACATCTACGACATGAGCCAGGCGGTGGACGACGGCGCCACCCGGCCGGTGTATTACGAAAACCGTGTGGTGAACCTCTCACTCGACGAGGAAACCCTCGCCAAACTCGATGCCGAATTTGACACATTAGAGGCTGAAGGCGCCACCGAGGCACAGCTGCGCAAAGCCAAGCAAGAGTTGAGCCGACTGGAAGTGCTGCTCGGCGACGACGACACCATCGACTCGCTGGCGCGCGACATCATCAAGCACTACGAGGAAAACCGTGCGCAAGAGCTCACCGGCAAGGCTATGATTGTGGCTTACTCACGGCAGATAGCCATCAAGCTCTACAAAAAAATGCTGCAACTGCGCCCAGAATGGACCGGAAAGGTGAAGGTGGTGATGAGCAGCAGCAACAAAGACCCCGAAGAATGGGCCGACATCATAGGCAACGAGAAATACAAAGAAGAACTGGCACGCAAATTCAAGGACGACAAGAGCGAAATGAAGATTGCCATCGTGCGCGACATGTGGCTCACAGGCTTCGACGTGCCATCGCTTGCCACCATGTATGTGTACAAGCCCATGCGCGGCCACAACCTGATGCAAGCCATAGCACGCGTGAACCGTGTGTTTCCCGAAAAAGAGGGCGGCTTGATCGTTGACTACATAGGCATAGCGCAAGCACTGCGATCGGCAATGAACGCCTACACCAAGCGCGACCGTAACCGCTTCGGCGACCCCAACATCGCACGCACGGCAATGGTGACTTGGCAAGAGGAGGTGGAGATATGCCGCGACAAGCTGCACAACTTCTATTACGCCGACTTCTTCAGCGGAAGCGATGCCGTGAAAGCCGACATCATAAAAATGGCGGTCAACTTCCTTGCCGACCCGAAGAAGAGAGATACCGATAGACCCGAATTTGTGGAGCATAGCCGCCGATTGCACAATGCCACCACGCTGTGCCGCTCGCTGCTCACCAATGAGCAGAAACTGGAAGTGGCACTGTTCGACACGGTGCGTGTGCTTCTTACCAAACTTGATGGAAGCAAGGCAAAAGTGACGAAAGCGGAAATCAACGACCGCATTGGCGCGCTGCTCCGACAGAGCGTGAAAAGCGAGGGCGTGATTAATCTGTTTGCCGACCACGAAACCGACTTCTCGCTTTTCGACGAGGCTTTCATGGCTGAAATTCGCAACATGAAGGAGAAAAACCTGGCGGTGGAACTGCTCACCAAACTGCTGAAAGAGAAATTGCGCTCACACAGCGTGAATGTGGTGCAAAGCGAGAAATTCAGCGACATGCTGAGCATGGCATTGAGCAATTACCTGAAAGGGCTGCTCACCAACCAAGAGGTGATTGAGGAACTGCTGAAGATGGCTCAACAAATCAAAGCCGAGGAGCAGGAAGGCAATGAGCTTGGGCTGAATGACGAGGAAAAGGCGTTCTACGATGCGCTGAGCAAGCCTGAGGGCGTGAAAAGCGCATTCAGCGACGAGGAATTTTTGGCGATGACGAAGGAACTGACGGAGGTGCTGCACCGCAATCGCACCATCGACTGGAACCACAAGGAATCGGCAAGAGCGAAGATGCGCGTGATGATTAAGCGACTGCTGAAAAAATACAAATATCCACCAAAGGGCGCAGAAGAAGCACTCGAAACGGTGATGCGCCAGTGCGACCACTGGGCTGACGACGACACAAATTTCAGCCAACCAAAGCCGGTGATGTATGACGACGGCAACGAGGGCTTATTCAGCATCGCCCCTCAAAGCAAACTGGCAGCCGACCACCCCACCCCCTACCAAAGCAAAGAATAAATAAAATCGAAATCTCGATTCTTCGAAAATTCGAGATTTCGAAAAAAGATTACTAATCCCCAACCAAAACCCCAAAAAAATGATTCAAATCCACTCTGTGAATGGCTATATGCGGCTCCTCACTTGGCGCCTTGGCAACATTCTGCAACTTGCCACCCAAAGTTTCTGTAGACGGTTCGTCGACTACAAGGTGGATCCCTGCGGCCGACTTCGCGACCAAATGGAAATGGCAGCCCGCACCGTGCCAGCCAACATTGCTGAAGGCTCATCGCGGCATCAAACAAGCTACGAGACGGAGTTGCGATTGCTTGATGTGGCACGCGCCAGTGTCAGCGAGCTTGAAGGCGATTTCCTCAACTGGCTGATGCGTCATGGGGCTTCAATGTGGCATACCGATGACCAGCGCTATACGCAGGTGCGTAACCACCAATTTAACGATGCGCCCACCCTTACTCAAAATTATCTGGCAGAAATCAGCGAATATCTCCTTGCCGAATATGCCCGGTTCGCCACATTGCTGCGCACAGACGATTCCATTCACTCGGCATGTGTGATTGTGGTTTTGTGCGAACGCGTGAAGCAACTGCTCACGGCTCAAATCAACAAACGCCTTGGGGATTTCAAAAACGAAGGCGGATTTACCGAAAAAATGACACAAGCGCGCCTCTCTACTGTGAAAGAAAAGGCAGAAAAAGATAATGCTCCCCAATGTCCAAAATGCGGAGCTCCCATGCGTCTGCGCGTCATAAAGAAAGGTGTGCGCCAAGGCGAGACTTTCTGGGGGTGCACCGGCTACCCCAAATGCGACGGCACAAAAAAGAAATAAGCCGAGCAACGCACAGGGATTGAACAGAGGGGGGATTTTCAATTTTTTGATTTTTTTATTAACTTTGCAGTTTGATAATGCACATGCGCACATACGCACGCATTACGATTTGAAATCATTAGCAATCTCAACATCTATAAGATATGGCTGAAAACAACATTCAACTCAACGAACAAGAAGAGAAAAAGAGCCTGAACTTTGTTCAGCAAATTGTTGCCGACGACTTGGCAGCTGGCAAGAATGGTGGACGACTTAGCACTCGTTTCCCACCCGAACCAAATGGATACCTGCATATTGGCCACGCTAAGGCTTTCTGCATGGACTTCGGGGTGGCTGAAATGTTTGGCGGCACCTGCAACTTGCGTTTCGACGACACCAACCCTGCTAAAGAAGACACTGAATATGAGCAAGCCATTATGCGCGACATCAAGTGGATGGGCTACGACTGGGGCGACCGTCTGTACTACGCAAGCGACTATTTCCAGCAACTCTACGATTTCGCTATCCGCTTGATTAAGGAGGGCAAGGCATACGTCGACGACCAGACCAGCGAGCAAATTGCGGCTCAAAAGGGCACTCCTACCACTCCTGGCCAGGAAAGTCCGTTCCGCAACCGATCTGTGGAGGAAAACCTCGACCTCTTCACTCGCATGAATGCTGGCGAATTTCCAGAAGGCAGCCATGTGCTTCGCGCAAAAATAGATATGGCGAGCGACAATATGCACTTCCGCGACCCTATCATCTATCGCATTATATTGAGCCCACACTGGCGCACCGGCGACAAGTGGAAGGTGTATCCTATGTACGACTTCGCACACGGTCAGAGCGACTACTTCGAGGGCGTGACACACTCTATCTGCACCCTTGAATTTGTGCCTCACCGTCCGCTTTACGAGAAATTCGTGAAGGAGTTGGCTGGCGACAAGGTGGACGAATACTGCCCACGACAAATTGAGTTTAACCGCCTCAACCTCACCTACACCGTGATGAGTAAGCGTAAATTGCTCCAGTTGGTGAAGGAAGGTTTGGTAAACGGTTGGAACGACCCTCGTATGCCTACACTCTGCGGCCTGCGCCGTCGTGGCTTCACCCCTGAATCAATCAAAAACTTCATCAACAATATTGGCTACACCAAGTTTGAAGCACTCAACGACATCAGCCTTCTCGAACACTCAATTCGTGAAGACCTCAACAAGAAGGCTAACCGTGTGTGCGCCGTGCTCAACCCTGTGAAGGTGGTAATCACCAACTATCCTGAAGACAAGGTGGAGATGATGGAGATGGACAACAACCCAGAGCAAGAAAACGCTGGCACTCACCAGATGCCTTTCTGCCGCGAAATCTTCATCGAGCGCGACGACTTTATGGAAGACGCTCCTAAGAAGTTCTTCCGCATGACTCCTGGCAAGGAGGTGCGCTTGAAAGGTGCCTACATCATCATGTGCACCGGCTGCACTAAAGATGCCGACGGCAATATAACCGAAATTCAATGCACCTACGACCCCGACACCCTCAGCGGTATGGAAGGTGCCAACCGCAAGGTGAAGGGCACGCTCCACTGGGTATCGGCACGCCACTGCAAAGATGCAGAAGTGCGCGTTTACGACCGTCTGTTCGCCGTTGAGAATCCAAGCGCCGACACCGAGCACGATTTCCGCGACTTGCTCAACCCTGAATCGCTCAAGGTGATTGAAAACGCTAAGATTGAACCATTCTTGGCAGAAAACGCCAAGGAAGGCGACAAGTTCCAATTCCAACGCATCGGTTACTTCTGCGTCGACCAAGACAGCACCGCCGAAAAACTGGTGTTCAACCGCACCATCGGTTTGAAAGACAGCTGGTCGAAGCAAAACAAAAAATAAGCCGCTCCCAAAGAGCAGCCACCCCAAAAAATCCACAGCCTTGGCACGCCACACCGCGCCAAGGCTGTATTTTTTATATATTTTCTTCCAAAGAAAGCCGTTTAGGGGGCTTTATTCCGAATCACATGTGGGATTATATTCTTCTGTTGGTTCAGCTGCACCCATAATGGTGCTATCGGTTTGCCCTCCACACAAAGGCTGAATGATAGTGATGCTTAACGTTTTCTCTATTTTGCTGATTGTCTCCAAAGAAAGGTTCTCTCCACCCTTCAGTAATTTTGACACATACTGCTGGCTGCATCCCAGTTGCTTTGCCAATGCGGTTTGCGACATTTTAAGTTCGTCCATTTTATTGAGCATCGCCAATGCTATTTCCTGACTGTGCCGAATCCAATCACGATTTTCTCTTCGCCACTCAGCTTTCTCCCTCCAATTTGAAGGAGTGGCATGCTGATGATTCTCCAAATATTCCAAAAGTTTATTTTCCATGTCACAAACATTTATTCATTAACAAATTCCATAAATCCCGCATCATCTACCGCGCCAAGGCTGTAATGTTTTATTCCACCTATCTCAAATTTGATCTTGACAAAAACAACGCTATAGCGTTGTTTTATACACATTTCCTGTATACCTTGCCTTATGGGTGGGTTTGGAGGTATTCCACTACGGCGTTTTCGAGTTCTTGACCGCGAAGACCACGGTGAAGGATTGTGCCGTCGGGGGCGAAAACGATGATTTCGGGAATGCCGGTGATGGAATAGGCATCGCTGCCAGCCTTCTGCGTGTTGAGCATTTGTGGATATGGAATCTTTAGTTCGGCAATGGCTTTCTCTGTGTCTTCGGGGTTGTCCCAAGTGGCAATGCCGAGCACCAGCACCTTATCGCCATACTTCTCGTGTATGTTGATTAAATTCGGTATCTCCTTTCTACATGGCCCGCACCAACTTGCCCAAAAGTCAGCCACCACCAGTTTGCCCTTGCCCACATAGTCGCTCAAACGCTGGGTTTTGCCACTGTAAGTGGCGGCGAAATCCACAAATTTCGCACCGGCAAGCGTGCTGCACGTTTTGTCAATCGCCACCTTAATTTCTTTTCCGTAAGCCGAGTTTTTCAACTTTGGGCTCATCTGCTCAAACAGTTTCTGCATATCGGTTGGGGCCGACATACTGCGCACTGCCTCATTGCCCAACACCAAGAGCGCACGCAAATCAGCGGCATTGTCGGCGATGTAGGAAGCAAGTGCCGAAGCCGCCTGATCGTTCAAAAACGACGAAACCATGCCACGCACATCGTCGTTGATGGGTGTGCCCACCGCGCACTGCGTATCGTTGTCCACACTTATGGTGCCAGCCTCCAATGCCGCCAGCACATTTGCCACAAACTCCGAGTGATTGATGTAGGCAGTGACCTTTGCCACAGCGCCATCTTCGGCAGTGCCCTCAAACTTATAGATGCCGTCGGCCGCATCGGTCAATGTCTGCACATGCTTGCCATTCACAGCCATCACCACCGAATCGACGGTGCCGCCAGATGTCAGCACGGTTTGCAAATCCCACGAGAGCGTATAGTCGCCAGCCTCGCCCTTGTTAGGCTTCTCATTACAAGCCACCAGCGCACAGGCAGCAGCCATAATTATCAAAAATCCAAACTTCTTCATATCTAAAATATTTTTCCCCAAAATTACAATATAATCCATTAACCTCAAAATCGCCCAACAAAATAAGCCACAAACCACAACAACTCAAAAACAAAAAAGCGAAAATAAGACATAACTATTTGCACACACAAGATATAATTCCTAACTTTGTCAAAGTGCAGTCCACATCACACAGGCCTAAAGCGAAAGCTGGCTAAGTGGGAAGAGGCTGTGTATAATTATAAACAGAAAGCGTTTACTCGACGCTCATTCTTGGCAATTGGAAATCTGGAAAATTTCATTAGGAGTCAGGAATGTGGCAGACAGTGGATGCCTTGTTGGATATGTAGTATCATGCAGGCATTTAATCATAATGGTTAAATACTGGTTCATATACTCATATTTGCGTGAGGCTTCTGCGAGTTTGTCCATTTTTACTCCTAAGGGCAATTCCAGAGCCTCCAATTGTGAAATGGGCATAACAGTACAGCTCCTCACGCTTTTTTATTTTCGGTAAACTATTAACATGACACCTACGGTGGAGGAGCGCGCGTGAGTGAAAAACTACAATAAAATGAGAAAAACTTACAAAAAACTAATCAAATCAATGATTATCGGCGTGGCTATGCTCATGGGCATCAATGCCGCAGCACAAGTGAACTGGCAGTTTCAAATTGGCGGTATGTATTCAAAAAAATATGGCGAGAGCCTTAGCGAAAAAAGGGGCAGTGTAGAATTGTCAGGAGCCATTCTGCTTCAAATTCCTGTCAAGCAACAGTTCTTTATCGAAACAGGTTTAGGCTGGCGAAACAAACTCGTGCTCTCTCAAGCAGAAGACTGCAAATTCGACCCCGATAATTCCAATTACAAAGACTTTGAGGGCTACATAGCCAATTTTCTTGAACTGCCCATAAAGGCTGGTTATAAACTGCAACTCAACGAAAAGAATGCCATTGACTTCGGCTTCGGTCCCTACTTGTCGCTGGCATTTAACAAGCCCGAATATTTTAATAAATCATCATTCTCCGCAGGTCTCAACGCTTCCGTTGCTTTTAGGCACAGGTGCATGAGCTTTGGCGTATCGTGGCAGAACCCAATATTCAAAAACGGGCTGAACGACTACCACAGAAATTCAGTCACGGTCACCATTGGCATCAACTTCAAAGGACGCAAGCCAAACTGGGACAAAATCATGGACGGACTGAGTATAGCAGGCGCTGTGCTTGAAGGTACTACCCAAGTTGCCAGTGCCTTCACTGGCAATTCGGTAACATCATACAATGCAAATGACTATGACAGCACCGATAGCAACCACTCAAATACATCAGGAAACAAGTCTATGGGTAAAAAGTACAACATTGCCGAGCAACAACACTGCAATTCTGATAAACGGGTGTATGAACAATACGACTCTCAGTTGGCAATGGATGAAGCAGGTAATAGGCATATGAATGACAGAGATAGAAAAGAGGTTAAAAGAAAAATGAGAGCGTTGAGACTAAAATGGGAAGCAAAAGGATACTCTTTTCCACATTCAACAAGAGAGAATTAAAGGTGATAGCATTCCTAAATAAAAACTTTGCAACATAGAACTTCTATTTGACAAGAATGGCTACTGGTCTGACAATCTTAACGACTGGCTACAACCGCTTCTTATCGTTGCCACCTAAATAGGAATGGCATTTGCTCTGAAAATGGATTTGTATGATGATAAGCGAAAAGGAAGCATATTTGAAATCTTAATCTGAAAAACTATTCCGCTTTATCATCGTATGATAATATTTAATGACACCCCCTATAGCAAACATTTCTAAGTTGCGTAAGGGGTGTCGTATTTACTACACCCAATACAACACAAAAGCGTTTCTCCCAAGTTTAGTGGTATAAAAGCATCCTAATCGATTAAACAAACTGATAAAGCCTTTATGAGACACACAAAGAATGTGGTGGTGTGTGCATTGCAAAAATTATGGGGAAAGTGAGTATTTGTTTATTTTATTTGTAACTTTGTTTTTGGTTAAACGAATATGGAATTATGACGAAAAGATTATACTTTTTGCTTGCGTTGCTTCTGTGCTTCACCACAATGTGCGCAGCCAAGACTACGGTGGTGAAGAATGCATCATCGATGACGCGTACTGGCACTTACCGCATTACTAAGGAACTGAAAGCCAACAATATCAAAATCGGCGATGGCTCTACCATCATTTTCGCTGGCGGACGCATCACGGGTGCCACTATCAAGGCTCGCAACTTGAAAGTGGTGGTTCCCGACGGCAAAACGTATTTCAACGGCTGTCGGTTGTCGGGCAATATCGTCAACTCCAAACTGAAAGCCACCAACTTCGGTTGCAAGGCAGATATGCGCACGCTGAGCAAAAGCAACTGGACCTACAAGGGTTTGCCTCGGCAAACGCTCAAATATCGCACCGGCACCGACAACTTCAAGGCTATGGCGTGCATTGCCACTTTCCTCAGCGGTAGCACTAATGTGGATTTTGAATGGAACGGCAATTTCTTCACAGCGCATCAGCCATCGGCGGCCATCTATGCCCCGCCCTTTATCCGCATTGAGGGTAGCAAAAATATGAAGATGCACGGCGGCACGCTCATCAGCGGCATTCGCTTCATCGACTGCGCCAACATCGAGGTGAGCGACATGCGCTTTGTGGGCTATCACGAATGTCACGACTTCCCTGCCATCCACATTTCGGGAAGCCCTGCGAAGGCAATCAAGGTGAACGGCGTGGCATATTCCGTGGCTCGTGGCGGAAAATACGAATGGGCTAACAACTGCTACTACTACGGCACCGACGGCACAAAAGACCTCGGTTTGGCGGGTGAAGGCATCATTTTCGACACAAGTTCGCCAAAAACCTCTTGCACAGGCATCAATGTGCACGATTGCCACTTTGAAATGCGGCTCAATGGTGTGGTGCTCGGCATGAAGCGCACCAACTATAACCAGGTGGGCAAAGTGAGTGGCGCAAAAATTACCAACTGCACTTTCTCGCACCATTATTTCCAGCCAATAGGTATGCACGCCGAAAATGTGGTGGTGGAAAACGTGAGTGGCGACTATGCGCTCCAGCCCATCGATATCTCCACCCTATCGCACAATGTGGTGGTGCGTGGTGCTTCGTTCACCGACCTTTTCTACGGACCAAAGCAAGAGGCGGAACCTGCCTACGCCAGCCAGTCGTACAACAACCGCATTGAGAACAGCAGTTTCACCATCAACAGGAAATACCACCTTATCGGTATGGACAGTTACGCCCTGAATGCGGCTGAAGGCAAAGTTGGCGACACATTTATCGTCAGAAACTCCACCTTCAACTTCTTCACCGACACCTACGGCACATTCGTGGTGCGCACCTGTACCGACCGTGTGCGCTTTGAGAATTGCAAGTTGAATATCAACCTCAAGAAACAGACCGACGGCAACAGTCCCTACTGCATCATGAGCATATTTGCCGCTCTTGCCACCAAAGCCACCAGTCCGAAAGTGGAACTGGTGAACACCGACATCGAAATCAACGGCGCAGCATCTTCAAGCGCAGGACGCATTTCCAACCCATTTGCCTACCTGTTCAGCAAAATCGGGGCGAAATCCTATTCCGTCAGCCTCGACCAGTGCAATATCCACGGCACGGCAAGGGTTGATTGGAGCCTTTTCGAGCAAATGGAATCGGTCAGCATCAGCAATTCACAAATTTCAATCGGCGGTTGCGACTACCACGGCTACTACATCAACGCGCCCAAACGCCTGCAAATCACAGGCACCACCTTCACAGGCCGACTTGGAAAATACAACACCCTCGTGGGCGTGCCCAATGTGAAAGACTACAGCCACAGCATCGACAACACCACCGTAGATGCAAGCGTGAGCAAACTGTTCACCACATCGCCCGACCGGCACCACACCCACATCACCAACGTGCGCAACCGCACCACCAACCGCCCCATCACCAAATAACGGCGGCTTCCCACCAGCAATACCTCAAATGAACTCAATTGCCTTATAACCACAAAAAAGGCTGAAACAATCATGAGTTCCAGCCTCTTTTGTGATTTATAGTATGACTTAGCAGATCACCGACCGCCTGAAGATTTCGAAAAGAACAGGGTCGTTGGCTTTCATATTTTCATCGCTTAAGATTTGGTTCCAAATAATAAAGGAAAATGGCGAGTTTTCCAATAGCGAAGGTGGCATATCATCCTCTTTTGTGCCGGCATAAATCGCTTCACACGCCTCGTTCAGTTCCGTCATCATCACCGCTGTGTGCTTATGCGGAACATACGCACATTTCATCACCTTCTGGTAGATATCGGGGAATATGAATTGCATATCGTCGAACGACAACTGCTTGCAAAACAGCACAGTCGCCAACAAATCAGCATATTCATTGTCAAGAAGCTCCACAACCAAAGGGGCTGCTTGGAATTCCTCATCGCCCACCGCGACGCGAAACGCAGTGAACCCGCAACAGTATTTAACGTCGTCAACATCAACCCACATAATGGTAGGAGCATATTCCTTGCACATATCCTCTTCTGGAACAAAACGATAAAAGTCAACATCACTCGAAGAGGCAATTTCAGTAAACGCCTCACATTTTTCATCTTCGTCCTGACATTCGCTGTTAATATCTGCCACAACCTGATTGATAATGCTAATCTCCTCATCAGTGAAAGCCGCATAAACCGACTCAACCTCAGAATCAACATCATAATCCATACGGTAATACTTCTTTCTACCGGTTTTGCTCAACTGCTCAGCAACTGCGCCCTTGCACCACTCCAAGCGTTGTTTCATCGACTGCCAAAAAGCATCATTCACCTGCTGGTCGCTGGCTTTCTTATCTCCAAATATATACATAGGCCTAACTTTTTTAGAAATGTTATTGCATCATGCAAATATACACCATTTCCCCCAATCCCC
>ERZ1026876.1296-NODE-1296-length-12678-cov-4.913967_pt1 | contig 12678 bp, 9 predicted proteins | sample MGYA00380168_ERZ1026876 | MGnify/ENA primary metagenome ERZ1026876 (study PRJEB33269, sample SAMEA4719804) | human gut metagenome | biome: human-associated habitat; feature: organic feature; material: feces | place: Cameroon | collected 2013-10 ... | reverse complement strand
ATGTCGATATTGTGCTTGATATTTTTATCCAGTTTGATCTCTTCCGTCAGTTCATACATGCTGCCGTCGATCCGTACCCGGACATAACCGCTTCTCTTGGCACGCTCCAACACCTTGGCATGCTCGCCCTTGCGGCCTCTGACCACGGGGGCCAGCAACTGGATCTTCGTGCCTTCTCCCATGTTCATGATCTGATCCACCATCTGATCTACAGTCTGCTTGGCAATCTCTCTGCCACACTTCGGGCAGTGGGGAATACCGATTCTCGCATACAGCAGACGGAAATAGTCATAAATCTCTGTTACCGTACCTACGGTAGAACGAGGGTTACGGTTGGTGGATTTCTGGTCAATGGAGATAGCGGGGGACAGTCCTTCGATGCTTTCCACATTGGGCTTCTCCATCTGGCCCAGGAACTGTCTCGCATAGGAGGACAGGGATTCCATGTAGCGCCTCTGTCCCTCTGCATAGATCGTGTCGAATGCCAGAGAGGACTTACCGGAACCGGACATACCGGTCAATACCACCAGCTCGTTTCTGGGAATGTCCACATTAATGTTTTTCAGGTTATGTTCATTGGCACCCCGGATCTTAATGTACTCCCGGGGACGCATCTTCTTTGCTTCTTCCATTGTCTTGCCTTTCTTAAATAAAATATCGTTCTCCAATTATTCAGAGCCCCATTCGCAAAATCGCATCTTTGATGCTTTACTTTTATTCCATATCATTTAATTGTTTCTTTAATTCAAGCATTTTATCTCTAAGTTCTGCTGCCGCTTCGAAATTCAGGTCTGCCGCTGCTTTCTGCATCTTCTTCTGGATCTCGCCGATCAGCTTCTCCAGTTCCTTCTTCGTCATGGATTCGGGATCCTTCTCAAAGCGTACCTCTTCCTTGGCGATTACCTTGGAGATGCTGATAAGATCACGCACCGCCTTTTTGATCGTCTGGGGGGTGATACCATGTTCTTCATTATATTTCATCTGGATCTCACGACGTCTGTTGGTCTCATCCAGTGCTTCCCGCATGGAGTCCGTGATGGTGTCCGCATACATGATGACATGGCCTTCCGCATTACGTGCCGCACGGCCGATGGTCTGGATCAGGGAAGTCGCACTTCTAAGGAATCCTTCCTTATCTGCATCCAGAATGGCCACCAGAGTGATCTCCGGAATATCCAGACCCTCTCGCAACAGGTTGATACCTACCAGTACATCGAACACATCCAGACGCATATCCCGGATGATTTGGGCACGCTCCAGCGTATCAATGTCAGAATGCAGATATTTCACCCGAATACCGACTTCCTTCATATAATCCGTAAGATCCTCTGCCATCCGCTTGGTCAGTGTGGTGATCAGTACCTTATGATGCTGTGCGATCTCCTTGTTGACCTCTCCGATCAGGTCATCGATCTGTCCCTCTACCGGGCGCACCTGTACTTCCGGATCCAGCAGACCTGTGGGACGAATGATCTGCTCTGTCCGCAGCAGTTCATGCTCCTTCTCATAATCGGAAGGAGTGGCGGATACGAACATCATCTGGTCGATATGCGCCTCGAATTCCTCAAAGTTCAACGGTCTATTATCCAGTGCCGAGGGCAGACGGAAACCGTAGTCCACCAGTGTCTGCTTTCGCGAGCGGTCCCCGGCATACATACCGCGGATCTGTGGGATCGTCATATGGGACTCGTCCACGATGATCAGGAAATCATCCGGAAAAAAGTCCAACAGCGTCATGGGCGGTGCTCCCGCAGGAAGTCCGTTCAGATGTCTGGAATAGTTCTCGATACCGGAACAGAAACCGGTCTCCCGGAGCATCTCAATATCGAAATTCGTCCGTTCCGCAATCCGCTGGGCCTCGATCAGCTTGTCTTCGCCCTTGAAAAACTGTACCCGTTCCTTCATCTCTTCTTCGATATTGTCACAGGCTGCCTTGATCTTCTCCTGAGATACCACATAATGGGATGCCGGGAAGATCGCCACATGATTCAGCTCTGCATGAATTTTCCCTGTAAGAGGCTCTACCTCTGCGATCCGGTCGATCTCATCCCCGAAAAATTCGATACGGATGAGATAATCGCCGCCCTGTGCCGGATATACTTCCACCACATCTCCCCTGACACGGAAAGTGGCACGCTGAATATCCATATCGTTGCGGTTGTACTGAATATCGATCAGTTCCCGCAATACCTCGTCACGATCCTTCACCATGCCGGGACGCAAGGATACGATCAGATCCTGATATTCGTCGGGGCTTCCCAGACCATAGATACAGGACACGCTGGCCACTACCACCACATCCCTGCGTTCCGCCAGGGATGCTGTCGCTGACAGACGCAGTTTATCGATCTCATCATTGATGGAAGAATCCTTGGCAATATAAGTGTCCGAAGACGGCACGTAAGCCTCCGGCTGATAATAATCGTAATAGGAGACAAAATATTCCACGGCATTCTCCGGAAAAAACTCCTTCATCTCCCCGTAGAGCTGACCTGCCAGCGTCTTGTTATGTGCAATGATCAGCGTCGGCTTATTCAATGCCTGGATCACATTGGCCATGGTAAAGGTCTTACCGGAACCGGTAACACCCAGCAGTGTCTCAAACTGATTGCCCTGCCGGAAGCCTTCCACCAGCTCCGCAATAGCCTGCGGCTGGTCTCCGGTAGGCTGATATTCGGAATGTAATTTGAATTGTGAGGGTTCGTTCGATGGATTCATGATGCCTCTCCGTGCAAATATGTTACTGGAATAACACAGTTCGTGAACGTATTCGGTTCTAAAATCATACAGACATGATCCTGTTCCCGGATACGTTCACGGCTGAACTGTTATCTATTTTTTCACGTTACGCACAGATTATAGCAGAATTTTTTTGAAAAGTACAGATGAATTCGAAAATATGTTCGGTTTGCTGTTTCCTCTCCACATCACAGCGCACAGACGTTTTCCGGCTTTCCGTCCAAATAAGCGTACACGTTGGAAAACTCAATCTTCGCTCTGCGTACCATGGCTTCCTCCGACAGGAATGCCACGTGCGGTGTCAACAATGTATTTTTCGCATGAAGCAGCGGTTCCTCTGCGGGAATGGGCGGCTCACAGTCAAATACATCCACCGCAGTTCCTGCGATCCGTCCTTCGTTCAAAGCCTGTGCCAGTGCCTTGCTGTCTACGATAGGGCCTCTTGCACAGTTGATAAAAATGGCTGATTTCTTCATCAGTGCGATCTTCTCCGCACTGATCATTCCTCTGGTCTCCTTGTTGTTCGGCATATGCAGGGAAATAATATCACACTCTCTCAACAGGTCATCCAGCGGTTTGTATGCAATTCCTGCTGCCTTCACTTCTTCTCTTTCGTGTCTGGCATAGGCATAGACTTCCGCACCGAATGCCTGGAAAAGCTTCGCTGTCATGAAACCGATCTGACCGCAGCCGATGATTCCCACCTTTTTGCCCCGGATCTCTCTGCCACACAGTCCTGCGCTGGTACCGCCGTTTCTCACCGCCTGATCCGCCTGCTGCAGATAACGGTACAAATCGATAACCATACCGATGCAGAGTTCGGACACACAGACGTTGGAATATCCGGCGCAGTTGCAGACCATAATATTTTTCTCACGGCAGCCATCTGTTGACACATGATCGATTCCGGTAAACGCCACCGCAATCATCTTCAGCGCATCCGCGCTTTCCACCACTGCTGCCGGGTAAGCATTGTTGGCGATCATAACGATGTCCTGTCCGGCGGAACGTTTCTTCAGTTCTTCCGGATCTGTTGTCTTCGTATCATAATAAGTAAACTCGTGACCGGCATCCAGTAGGGGCTGTGCCAGTTCTCTGATCATCTCTCCGGGTACTCCCAGAGGCTCTAACAGACTGATCTTCATTCTTCCATTTCCTCCAACGGTTCTATTTTTTGTGCCAGTTCCAGTAATGTATTGGCAAGTACATCCGTGCCTCTTGCAATCTGTTCGTAATCGGTCCATTCCTCCGGATTATGGCTGATGCCGTTTTTACTTGGTACAAACAACATTGCCGTCGGAGCAAACCGTCCTACGAAGAGAGAGTCATGATAGGGGCCGCTGATCAGTTCCATGTATTCCAGTCCCTGCTTTTCACACATTGTCTCCAACAGCCGGATCATATCCTCATTACAGGAAAGCGGAATATCATTGTTGTCTTCCTGAATCGTGAGCTCCACTCCCCGTTTTCTGCCGATCTCCAGGAACTGACTCTTCATTTCCCCTATCAGGGCTTGCTTTGTCTTCATATTGCAATCTCTGATATCTACTGTAAAGACACATTTCCCCGGAATCACATTCACGGCATTGGGAACCAGACGGACACAGCCCACCGTTGCCGTATTGTATTCGCTCGGACATTCTCTGGCCAGTTTTTCCAATGCCAGCGCCATTTCACAGGCCGCCGCATAAGCATCCCTTCTGTCCGTCATATCCATTCCTCCGGCATGTCCCTGTTTGCCGTGAACTTCTACTATGTAGTTCGACGGAGCACAGATTTTTTTCACAATACCGATAGGGATCCCGGCTTTTTCCAACCGACTGTTCTGCTCGATATGAAGTTCGACCGCAGCGAATACATCTCCTTTTCTCTTACGGATCCGGGCAAAGCCTTCCCGGGAATATCCCAGCTCCTGCAGTTTGTCATATAATGTCCTGCCGCCCTGATCCTTCAGCGCCCTGGTATCTTCCATGGTCAGATCTCCGGACAGGGCCCTGCTTCCCAGACAACTGAGTCCATACCGGGTCGGTTCCTCGGAGGTATACGCTACCACAACAATGTCTCTCGGATGCGGTGCGCCGCTCTCCCTGATCAGTCTCACTGCCTCCATTCCGCTTACCACTCCGGTCATGCCGTCGAATTTTCCGGCATTCGGCACCGTATCAATGTGGGAACCGGTCCACACCGGCGCCAGCGCCGGATCCGACCCCGGCAGTGTGGCAAAAATATTGCCGATATCATCTTCCCGGACCGTAAGCCCTAATTTTCTCATCTCTCCCTTTACATATTCCCGGTTTGCAAGCTCCGGTTTTGTAAACAGAATTCTCGTGGTGCCAAATTCCGGAGTTGCATTAAACTGATTCATTCCATCAATCCATTTCTGGATATTTTCTGAATTTGCTCTCTGTAACATAACTCCTCCTCACATGCTCTATCCTGTATTTTTCTAGATGGTCACATCCCGGTTACAGTCTTTGGAATAAATATACGCGAACGGCTCTCTGCCCACGCCATACGCACACTGCGGACAATAAGCCCCAAACCATACAAAATCGTCTTTCTTGATTCCCATCCAGGTATCATCCAGCAGATACATTCCCTCTCCGGTGAGAATATACATTCCGTGTTCCTGCACATGGGTCTCCACAAAAGGATGGCATCCACCGGGCTCAAAAGATAAAATGTGCATATTCATATCGAAAGCCAGATCATCCGTAGGCAGAAAATCTTTAATAAACACATTTTCCATATCATCGTAGATCCGGTACTCGATCTGATTGCTGTCTGCCAGGATCACATAGGGCTTTTTCTCTCTGTAAGGAATATATTTCTGCTTGTACAGCAAGATCTTTGCGGTATCGCTGATCGTGCGGAAGCTGATTCCTGTGTCCGCAGGAGCATAGGCATATCCACCGGCAGAAAAGGTCTCCTTCTGATCCCCTGCTGCCAGCTGAACCTCTCCCTCAACCACATATGCAAAGCTTTCGATTCCTTCTTCTGCAGCAAAAGGGCTGGTGGTGCCGGCATCCCTGACCGCTTCTACCACATACTGGACAAATCCCGCACCCATTTTGGGAGACGCTATGATGCTTACCTTGCAGCCTGTTATATTGGGGATCACATTGTTGACCAGCCCCTCCTTGGGAATTACTGCCCATAATCCCGGTTTTACCACTGCTCTTGTTGCTAATAAATCTTTCGGATAACTCATTGTTTTTTCCTCCTCTGTTTTCACTTTATCTATGATTTGTTTCCTTGATTTGCTGCACTGCTGCCTTCAATAGAAGTACTGCTTTCACTGCATACTTCAGATCCGTATATTCCTCCGGGCAATGACTCCTTCCTCCCCGGCTGGGTACGAAGATCATGTTGGTGGGCCATACCGCTGCTGCCTCCAGAGAATCATGTCCGGCTCCGCTGTACAAATGTTGAAAAGTATATCCTGCTTCCTCTGCAGCCTTTTCCAGCTGTACACACATGGGCCGGTTCATTGTCACAGGCTCCTGATGCAGAGTTTCCCGAAAATGAATTTCCTCATCGCTTTCCGCCAGTTCTCTGACGTAACGATCCATCTCCTCCAGATACTCCTCTTTCACAGAGCGGATATCCAGAGAAAACATCACTTTTTCGGGAACTATATTCACTGCGTTGGGTTCCACTTCCAGATAGCCTGCCGTAAGTACCATTCCTGGATACTGCTCACACCGTACCTTCAGTGCCAGAAGGATTCGTGCCGCTTTCATCACCGCATCCTTCCGCATATTCATGGGTGTTGTTCCCGCATGATCTGCCCGGCCGTTCACAATGCCATCATATCTTCGGATCCCGACAATGGAATCCACAATACCGATCTCCTTATGGCTCCGTTCCAGAACCGGTCCCTGTTCAATGTGAATTTCCATGAAATGCCGGATCTCAGAAACATCCCTGCGGCAGCTGTCTATCTTTTCCGGGGAAAGGCCACAGGCTTTCATTGCCTCCCAGATAGAGATTCCGTCCTTATCCTTATGGCAGTGCAGATATTCAGCATCCACTTCTCCCAACATACTCTTAATAGTGAAATATCCTGTATGAAACCGGACACCTTCTTCATCATTGGTTGCCAGGATCTCAATCGTATACTCCGGTGTTATCTTTTCCTGTATCAGCATCTGAGCATACACCAGTCCGCAGGCCACACCAAGGCATCCATCATACTGTCCGCCATCCACCACCGTATCAAAATGAGATGCGATCACAATACTCTGTTTCCTTTGTCCCGGCAGAATTCCACGAACCGCTCCGTTTTCTTCCTTTACTGCTGTAAGGCCGATCTCCTGCATAACATCATACAGATAATCTCTGGCATCCATCGCAGCCTGTGTGAAAGGAAGTCTGGTCATTTTACCTTCTTCCTGGGAAAATTGTGCCAGATCCTTAAGATAGGTCTCCAGTTTTTTACGGATCCAGTCTTCCCGTGCTTCATGCTTCATCGCTTTCCCTCCTCTCCAACAGTTTTCTGATATCAATACCAATCCGCAGCATCTGGCATTTTCTGGCATCCTGCCAGTCCATATTTAAAAGCTCCGTGATCTTATTCAGTCTTCCGGTCATGGTATTGCGATGAATGAACAATTCTTCTGCTGTCTGTACCACGCTGTAATTGTTCTCCATATATTTCTCCAGCGTATACAGGAAATCCGTATTGTTCTCCCGATCATACCTGTCCAGACAGGCAATCGTCTCTTCGTAAATCTGTTCCTGCTCCTTTTCCGAGAGTGCCCGCTGCAGGATATGTAACGGTTCCTGCCGGTGATACAGATAGACACTTCCGTTCTTCTCCACCCGTCTTCCCATGCTCAATGCATCCAGCGCATGATAATAACAGTTCCGGATCTCATCCACTCCGCAGACGATCTTGCTGACACCGCTCTCGAGCCAGATCCCGTTTTTTTGCATCCGGTTACTGATCTCCTGTAAAATACGGGTCAGAATCCCGTAATTCTCCTCCCTGTCACTACTGTTGGGAAATTCAAAAAACAGGATAATACTGTTATTGTGATAGACACGATAATATTTCAGTTCGTATCCGGAAACATTCTTTTCCACTTCATCAAAAATGATGTGTTTTAAATCTTTCAGGTTCTTCCTGGCATTTGCCTCAAATACTCTTTCCTCTGCCAGACAGACCACTGCGCAGGCATATTTTTTCGTATAATCAAAATCATATCGTTTACATTCTCTGATAATATCTTCTCTGCTCAATGTCTCATCAAACAGGATCGTTTTCAGAAAATAATATTTGAGATTACTCTTTTCCTGCCGCTGCAGAGAGTTTCGCAAAAATTCCAATGCCATCACCGGTTTGATTCCCGATGCAAAGTCATACAGCTGTCTGTCAAAAGGCTGTTCATTTTCCAAAAAAACCATGAACCCAAGAAGCGCATCTTTTTCTATGACAGGAAACAGAATCGCACTGATCTTCTGTTCTCCACACCGGATTTCTTTGATCAGAACCTCAAATTTTCTCTTTTGATATTCCTGCAGGATCTCTCCCACCAGCAAATCCGGGAAAATCTTCTCTCCGGTATCAAGATGGATCTTTTCACCCATCTCTTCTATAAAATGACCGTGCCACCTGTAATCCTGCAATATCAGTTCACTGTCTGTGAGCAATAACGGATCGTAGACAACATCGCCGATGGCCTGCAGCAGTTCCTGTCGTCCTCTGTCGCGGATAACGATCTCGGAAATACGATTGTAGATCAGTGCATATTGTTTTTCTTCCGAAATTTCCTGCCGGAAAATACGGCGGTACAGAAAACTGGTGATTTCCGCAAATGACCGGTCATACGGAAGTTCAATGATCGGAAGGGAATATTCTTCCGCCTGTTCCAGCATGACCTGTGGAACCTTGTCCATATAGCGTTTCAATTTGATGCCGAGACCTACGCAGTGATGTTTTTCCAGTTCTGAAATAAAGGTCTGCTGCAGCTGCTGGTCTTCATTCAGGATATATCCTGCCGTGATCAGGAATTCTCCATCCTTGATCCACCGGATCATATGTATAAGAGACAGGGTTATCCAGAAGATTCACCTTCTCCATTACCTTCTGCAGGCCTTTTTCTCCGGCAATCAGTTTCATGCCTTCGATCTCATGCTGCTGCAGGAGCCAGCCAACTTCTACACCCATTTTCATCACCGCCTTTGCTCTCCGGGTACCGCTGTTACTTCAACAGCTTTCCTACCGGGGTTCCGCCAAATGTCCCATTATCGTATACAATGTTGCCTCTGACAATGGTCTTCTCCGTCATCCCCTTACCTTCCAGGCCGCAATAGGCCGATATCTTATTCAGATAATAAAGGCTATCCGGTGTGATCTTCCAGGATTTTTCCGGATCAAAGACGATCAGATCCGCATCCTGGCCGATTTCGATCCTGCCCTTTCCGGGAAGCCGGAAAATGGAAGCTGCATTCTCACTCATAATTGCTGCAAATGTATTTAATGAAATTTTTCCCTGTCTCACTCCGTACTCATACATGACCTGCATTCCTGTCTGTAATCCGCTGATGCCTCCCCAGATCTCCCATACGGAAAGCTGATCCGCTTTTTCCTCCGGTGCTGCCGGGGAATGATCCGATACGATACAGGACAATGTGCCATTATTAATGTATTCCCACAGAGCATCCCGGTCCTGCGCTTTTCTCAAAGGCGGAGAACATTTGAAAACACCCTTTCCACGGATCACATCCTCTTCGGAATAGATCAGGTAATGGGGGCAGGTCTCCGCTGTGACCCGGATCCCTTTCTGCTTTGCCCTGCGGATCCGTTCCGCAGCCTTCGGATGACTGACATGGCAGATATGTACTCTGGCTCCTGTCTCTTCTGCCATATCCAGAATATTCTGCACTGCGATCTCTTCGGCGATCACCGGTCTGGCATCCAGATAATCTCTCCAGGTGTTTTTCCCCTGGCGGATCGCCTGTTCCTGATACCTGGTGATCATGCTGTAGTCTTCACAGTGAAACCCCAGCAAAATATCCTCTTTTGCAGCGATCTGCATTGCCTGATAAATCAGTCCGATGGATGCGGAAGGATAATCGGGACCGGAGGGACTGACAAATGCTTTCAATGCTTTGGCACCACATTCTTTCATGCCGGTCATCTCATCGAGATTGTCCTCTACCAGACCACCCCAGAAGGCATAATCCACATACGCCTTTCCTGCAACAGCCTTTTCCTTGTCACGGAATATCTGCGCACTGATAAGGGATGGTGTGTTCTGCAGCGGCATATCCACAAAACAGGTCGTTCCACCTGCCGCAGCAGCTCTGGTTCCATGAAGGTAATCTTCCCTCCACGTATATCCCGGCTCATTCAGATGTGCATGGACATCTACGCCGCCTGCCAGTACAAGCTTTCCGGTACAGTCGATCACTTCTCCCGGCTCATCCAGACTTTCCGCCAGTGCAGCGATCCTGCCGCCTTGGATTCCAATATCCATTTTTTTCACATAACCGGAAGTAACTACGGTTGCATTTTTTAATATTTTGTCCATGATCCTTTTCTCCTTCCTGTCTTTCTATTTCTTTCTGATCTCGTAAGAAGGTCTGTAAAAATCTTTCTCCGGAAAAGCACTTCTGTCGATAAAGCTGTGCTTTAATTTGTCATAATATTTCTGTGCCTGTGCCTGCATCTTCTCATAATCTATTCCGGGGATCCTGCCGTTTTCCAGCACGGTGTTTCCGTCAACGACCACATAACGGATATCCCTGCTGTCCGCACACATGCACATGGTACGGATGGGATCGTCCATGACACCCAGATAATAATCATTGCAGTCCAGTACAAAATAATCCGCCCTGGCCCCTGCACTTAGTCTGCCGAGATCTTCTCTGCCCAGAGCCTGTGCGCCTCCTATCGTTGCCGCTTCGAAAAATTCTTTTGCGTAATTGGAAGGATTATTGCCGTCCAGCATTCTCGCCATGGCACTTCCCGCCCGGATATTGGAAAAGAAATCCGGTGGAAACGTATCGGTTCCCATGCTCATTCCGATACCATATCTGCGATATCTTCCGAAGCTCTTCAATGCCCTTCCATCTCTTGCATACACTAGCGGACAGTGAATGACTTTTGTGTGATTTCTTTTCAGAATCTCCAGATCATCATCACTCTGATCTTCAGTATAGAGATTTCCGGATGCCAGAATGGTGTGAGGAATCAGTGTTTTCTCATCCAGCAGTCCTATACTCTCCAGATAGGCAATGGAACTCATCCCATGCTGTCTGCGGATGGCATCTGCTTCCAGCTGCCCCTGTGCTGCATGCAGCCGCATCAGAAGTCCATGTTCCGTTGCGAACTTTTTCGTCTCTTTCAGAATCTGCTCTGTCTGTAATTCGATCCGCTCCGGCACCATCACCGGGGTGAGCAGTGCATCATAATCCTTGTAATCCTGTGCAAAGCGTTCCGCACGCTCCAGGCCTTTCCAGCCTTCCTCTTCCATAAAACGGATGTCCAGCTTCCCGGTGGTTTTATCATATACATGCATGGCACTGATATAGGAAGGCCCTAAATAGGTACGGATTCCCAAATGCTTTGCATGTTCCGCTGCCGCCGCAATTTCCTCATAGGTTTCTGCTGCCTTTTTATAATAGGTACAGGTGATCGGCATTGCTGTCGTGATCCCATGGGAGAGTAACTGGCTGTATGCATAGAGAGATTTGAAGGCTTCTTCCTCCGGTGTCATGGCTTCTACGGCACCTTTTTCAAAATATTCTTTGCTCCAGTACATCTTCTTCGAATCATCCAGTTCCTCATAGAACAAGGCATGATCGATATCTCCCAACGCATCCAGATCTATGAAGCCGGGACTGACGATGGCGTTGCCGTAATCGATACAGCTGTCGCAATCTTCTCCTACGTTATGGCCTACACGCAGGATCTTTCCCTCCTCATAGAGCATTTCTCCGTCTTCGTAAATCACCGTTTTCCCGTTTTCATTTGCTATGATATATCTTGCTTTGATCTTCTTTTTCATATGTGTACCTACTCTGTATATCTTGGCTCAAATATGTAATTTCTTGCATTCCCCCAGAAGGTATCGGAGGGCTGCATATATTTCTCCGCACCGGCTCTCACGATAGTCTCCTCGGCTTCCTTCCATGCACTGTACATGATCTCTTTCTCGTCACAGGAGAGCACCTTGCGGTCCTTCATCAGAATCTTTCCTTTGACAATAGTCATGTCCACATCCTGTGCGGTGGCATACAGCATCAGTTTATACACCGGCATGTAGGCGGGCATCAGATGCGGCTGCTCCATGTTCACAGTAATAACATCCGCCTGTTTTCCCTTCTCCAGAGATCCGATCTCCTTTTCCATTCCCAGTGCTTTGGCTGCATCAATCGTGATCATCTCCAATAGTTTTCCGGGTGGAAGATAGAAGGAATCATGAAGTGCTCCCTGCTGCAGCATCTGAGTCTTTCGTGCTGCCTGCAGCAGATCAAAGGAGACTGCCGGTGAGGTTCCGTCGGTACTGATTGCAACATTACAGCCCAGCTCGATCAGTTCCGGAACCGGACAACGATTGGTCAGCTGGCCGGCTCCCGGTGCGGTAGAGACATTGGTTTTCGTCTTCGCCAGTATCATGGCTTCATCAAAGGATATCCCCGTACAGTGCTGTACGTGAACATCTTCTCCCAGCAGTGGTGTATCGCATTGTGCTGCGATCCGGATCATCCCGCCGAATGCTTCCGTATGGATTCTGGTCTTCTGACGTTTCGCAATCTCCCGTACCCATTTCATCATGCGTTTATCCTGTTCCGTCAGGCGTACGGCCTCATCCGGTGGTGTCGGGCTGGAAGGATTTACGCTGCTTACCATTACAAAAGGAGTTACAAATGCACGGATCAGATCATTATGTGTATGGTTCGTCCGGATGATCGCTTCCTCCGTGTTTT
>ERZ1026876.1294-NODE-1294-length-12686-cov-7.650384_pt1 | contig 12686 bp, 6 predicted proteins | sample MGYA00380168_ERZ1026876 | MGnify/ENA primary metagenome ERZ1026876 (study PRJEB33269, sample SAMEA4719804) | human gut metagenome | biome: human-associated habitat; feature: organic feature; material: feces | place: Cameroon | collected 2013-10 ... | reverse complement strand
GCTATATGTGTTGCTAAATTGGCTCTTTTACCCACATATATGCACGAAGAGCCAATTTTATAGTGAATTTTTCGAGGCTATCATTACCAAAATCTAAAAAATTAAGTCTTAATACAGGATATGTTATTTGAGGCCACTTATCATAAATCCAAGTGTCTTTAAAATACGGCTCAACTCCTTGTTCAAATAAAGTTGCTATAGTATCTAATACTAGTGATTTACCAAATCTTCTAGGACGAGAAAAAACACACGCCTTTGCCCAAGCAAAGAATATATCTGCTCAGTTTTATCGATGTAAATATAATTGAAATCTTTAAAATCTTTTATACTCGCACTCTGTCCTATAGCTTTCATCAGAGTTCCTTTTATTAACAACTTCAAGAAAAAAACATAGCATCAACTATTTTTATCTTAACACTAAAAAAAATTGAAATGATACCATCCTAAGTTTGAGCCTAGATTTACACTTAAAAACAAGCTAATTTTAACTAGAGCTGACCTTACCAACATTTGCTAGCCAATAAGTTTAGCCATAAAGCCTTTGGGCTAAACCACTATATCGCACACAATTTCTCCCTGAGGCCATATCTATAGCCATAGCATCCCCTAAAATACTAACTAAACTTTTAGCTCTAGTTACAGCGGTATATACAAGCTCGCGACATAATAAACGGCCACCATAGCTTGGAATTAATACCATAGTATGATTAAATTCAGAACCTTGTGATTTATGAATAGACAACACAAAAGCCGGTACCACATCAGGGAGCATTGAAGGATAGAGCGTGCGTCCATTTTCAAAGAGAATAACTTTGTGCCATTCTTCATCAAAAACACAAATCCCAATATCCCCGTTAAAGACCCCAAGTTCTTTATTGTTTTTAGTGATCATATACGGCAAACCTGGGAACCACTTATCATCCAAATTTGTGGCTAATACGCTAGAGCTTAACTTGTTTTTGGCTTCCGTGTTTTTGGCTTCCGTGTTTTTGGCTTCTGCGTGTTTAGCGCTCATACGTTTTACCTCTTGGAGCGCGCGATTTAAGATTTCCGTATTTAGGTTTTTTACGCCAAACACCCCATCATTTACTGGAGTTAAGACTCTAAAGGAGTTAAAGCTCTTAAATATTGCCCCACCATCGGGCTGCCCTTGCGCCTCCCAAACTAGCTCAAGCCACGCCTTTAAACAACGCCGATATAAAAAATCAGCAATTTTAGTGGCATCTTTGCGCTCAAGACTTGGCAACCATAAAGCCGGGGGCGTTGAGGCGTCTTGTTCCTGCCAAGAAGCGATGAAATCTTCTAATTCGGAAAAACTTGAGAATTTATGCACCGTTTCTTGCTCGACCTCCTGCTCCATCTTAAATTGGCGCTGGCTGTTATTGATATCCCGCGCTAAACGACCAATCGCAGATTCAGCTTTAAAGCGGTAAGAGTGCAATAAAGTTCCAAGCCCCGGCGCCACTAGAACTGGATTAAGGTCTAAATTTGGATCTTGCCCACTATAGAACAAAGCGCTCTGACGTAACGCTTCTCGGTCATAACCTGTAACCTCTAAAATATAGCGTTCTTCCTCTAGGAGTAATTGTTGCAGCTTGTCATTTAAGCTTGTTCTTTCTCGTCTAAAGATACTACAAATATCACCTAAAACCGAGCCTGCATCCACACTAGCTAACTGGTCGCGATCGCCTAAAAAAATCAATCTCGTGCCTGGCGCGGTAGCGTCAAGCAAGCGACTAAAGTTTTCAAGATCAATCATCGAAGCTTCGTCGATAATGATCACGTCATAAGGCAATTTGGTTTTAGAATTATATTTACAAAGCGTAGTCTCAGGGTTTAAGCCTAACATCGCTTGAATCGTCACCGCTTTTAGTTCTTTAAAGGAAGATAGCACGTGGCTAGCCACTTCTTGTGGACTTAGCGCTCCTTCTAGCCCTAAAAACACTTCTTGGCTCACGCCTGCGGTTAAATGTCCCTGAGTCTTTTGCCCGTAGCTTGCCGCTTGCGCAAATATTTGGGTGCACTGGCTTGGTAGCGCCTCAGGTCTTAAATCAGCAAAGTTACGCGTAAATGACTGCACCATGCGATCTGCAGCCTTCCCGGTTGGCGCCGCCATCCCTAAACGTAAGATTTTGCCTTGAGTCAAAGCCATAGCAGTGAGAATGGAAACGAGTTTAGCCACAGACGTGGTTTTACCCGTTCCCGGGCCTCCGGTAATCACCGCTAGCGGATGACGCACCGCTTCTGCGACCGCAATTTTTTGCCAATTGACTCCAAACGCTAAATCAGTGTCATTAGAGCTTGGGAAAAACAATTGCAATAATGAGGTCAACTCTAGCTCCTGTGGGAGCGCTAAAGAAGTATTTGTCGATGTTAGGTTATTAGTTACCTCGGTTAAGCCAAGACCTAATTTTAGCCCTAACGCGACCTTGTGTTCATACCAAAAGCTTCGCGCAATGTAGAAATTATCCTTATCAAAAACTAAAGGCGCTTGTGGGAGAGTTATGTTTTGGGCGGAGTAAACTTCAAGTAGTTCATGCGCCTGTAAAAAACCTATAAAGGCTGAACTTTGCCACACTTCTACTAATTCTTTAAAACCACATTTAGGCGCTAATGCTTGCCCCTGCAAAAAACCTAAAGCACAAGTATAAAGGTACTCATCCCCACTAGCTCCACTTGGCGCCGTACGTTCAGAGCACAGCTGTAATACTTCCGCAAGTTTGCCCGCAATTTCATGACAAGGCACACAAGAATGTTGTTCCGAGCGGCAGTAACTTAAAAGGAGCACCAGGTAATAGACTACGAGTAAAGCTTTAGCCGATGAACTTTGCCTTTGATCTAAACGTGCGCTGAGGCGCTTTACTATATATTCCGCGGTCGCCACATCGATATCGTGCCACACTCTGAACTTACGGATATTGGCTTTAAAAATCTCTAGTTGACTCCACGCAAATGGACTTAATGTAGGCACTTTAAAAGCCACTGTAAAAGTACTGTCTTTGGGCGAGTCTAAAAGAGCGTCACTTTGAGACCAATTAGCCCCTGAAGTTAAATTAGCCGGTGAGGTTAAAGCCCCCTCTTGGGTTAAATTTGCAGCTAAAACTTCTGAGTTAAGGTTTTCTTGATCCCTATTCGTTACCACGGTAGCCATTACAAAGTCCCTCCAAAATAAGCATCAAGCTCGTTGATTAAATCCTCTGGCAATCTAAGACCAAAAACCCCTGGGGCATAGGTATTCGCTTCTATATCTGCGCCTTTCGCACCTATTCCTAAAGAACCACTCATACCACGTAAGAAGAGGTAACGCACTCCACCAATCATGTCGTAGCTATATTTAGAACCATAGACCTTCTTTAAAAATCTATGGACAGCCACAGTGTAGATTAGGTATTGCACGTCGTAGCGATGCGCAGCGACGGCTTTTTTCATGGCTTCATAACTATAAGCTTCGGTCTCATCACCTAGGTAGTTAGATTTATAGTCGATCACATAGAAGCGGCCCTCATGAATGGCTAATAAGTCAATAAAGCCAGTCATGAGCCCCTTAACATCTGCAAATGAAACCTGGGCTTCTTTGACATACTCAAGCATTTGCGGATCTTCGCGCTTGTAAAAGTCGTTGATTAACCCATTTAGGGTTTGGTTCTGGGCGGCAGTAGAGTCAAAACCTGACGAAATAGTATTGGGCATGCTCAATAAAAATTCCATTTCTTTAACGCAATTTTTATCGCTTAAATCCTGGAGTTTAAAGCCCCCAAGTGGCGTTTCAATTACATCACGTAACCAAGTACTTAACGGCGCAAAACCTAAACCATCACGTACCGTATTATCGTTTTGTAAAACTTGAGGACGCCAAGCGGCCGATACGGCGTTGTAGTCGATGTTTTTTAAGCTATGCGTCAAAGCGTCTTCAAGCGTGCGCCCCGTAGAGGAGCCTAGCGTGCCGACTTGAGAACCTGTTTGTACTGCTTTAGTATTAAGCGAATTCTCCGCAGGATCCTTAGTTTTAACCGTACTAAAGGAGACGTGTTCTAACACATCATGTAAAAACGTCCCGGCGGCCGCTCCGCGCGGGAAAGTAAAGCGAGTATAAAGCTTAGCCGAGTCTAAAGCTCCTTCCGGAGCCATATCTAATGGTTCTTTTTGAGTTACACTCGCTTCCGCTTTAGGTTTTTCTCCCATAGACGCCGAAGTTGGCTTTAACGGCTCAAGGTCTATGCTCGTTACATCATCCGCTATTAAAACTGGATCATCTTCTCGATGCTGTAGCGCTTCATTTTCAATATCTGGGCGTACTTTTGTGCCCCGCACCGAAGTAAGCCCCGAATAGGAAGATATGCGCCATTGAGCGTCAATCATATTCGCAGTCGGAATTTCTACGGCTAAAGAGGTTAAATTTTTTGGGGCACGCGGACGCCAATTGCGGTCAGGCACCACACAATCTTGAGGCTCAAATTCTTCCACTTTAAACAAGCTGTTAACTTCTGTCGGCAGCTTCCCATCCTCTGCTTCGTTTGCATCGACTTAAAATCATGAAATACGGTCTTAGCCGGAGCTGGTATTTCGTTATTACTATTTTTGCTTTCGCTTCCATCCACCCAAACAAACATAGCGTGGCGCGCGCGGGTTGCAGCCACGTACCATAATCTCGTCTGCTCCCAACTGTTATCTCGCACATAAGCTTCAAAAGCTTTGCATCCTTCTGTATTTCCGACTGTTATATCGTATAGTCTCGTCCGGTTTTCATCATCTTCGTTATAAACATAGCAAAAACTAGTCTTGCTATTTTTTTTCCGGCCAAACCCCGCAAAAGGCATCAACACAATTGGGTATTCGAGCCCCTTTGAAGCATGGCTCGTAACGATTTTTACAACTTCTTCTACCGCCGGGAGTCGAATCACCGTATCGATCCCTGTTTCTAGTAATTGTTCTGCCCCCTCAGGTTGGTCGACTAAGCTTTCCATTAAAGGCAGTAAATTCTCCGGAGCTTTCGCATTTAAGCTTAACGCTTGCGCAATTTCAGCGGTATGCATGATGTTAGTAAAAATTTGACTGCCCCCAGGAGTGGCACTTAACTCATCATTGATGGACCAAGAACCAAAGACCTCACGGGTAAAGAGAAATTTCATCATCAACGCCATAAAACCTTGTTTGCGCCACATCACGGTGCATTCCGTTATAAAGTGAACTATCTGGTCAAACTTTTCACCAATTAATAAGGCATCTAGTTCTTGCCCCGTAAAATTAAAGAGCGAACTTACTAAAAGCTTAATGATTTCTTCTCGGCGGGGACTACAGCAAGCCCGCATGAGCGCTATGATCGCTTTAAATTCAGGCGTACCTTGCACTGTAGCGCGTTCAGAGCCATAAACATAGGGAATGCCCGCTTGGGTTAAATATTTTCCGATGATTTGAGCATCAGCCGCCGCGTTCACCAAAATCGCTATGTCTTGGTATCTTATCTTTTGTCTTATCTTTTGTTGTCTCGTGAGCGTACCACCTAGCATTAACTCGACGATCGTTTTAACAGCATGTTTAGCGACCAGATTCTTTCTTTCTTCTTTATTGCCGGTACTATCCTTTAACACTAAAAAATTAAACGCTTTGAAGTCTGGCTGCTCTATGTAAAAGCCACTCTGCTCCCGATCTTGCCGATCTTGCGGGCTTTTTACCGGTTCAAATGCAATATCATTCTCCCGGCCAAGCATAAGGCTGCGCCCAAAATATCCTGGATCAAATAAATAATTAACCGCTTGCACTAAATTACGGTCTGAGCGGTAATTGGTATCTAAGCGATAAACGTTTGGCCATTTACCTATATTACCTATATTACCTATACTTTTAACCGCCGCGCGTGCTTTTAAATAGCAATCGATATCAGCGCCACGGAAACTATAGATCGCCTGCTTAGGATCACCTATGATGTAAAAGCCAGTTGGAATTTTGCTACTACCTATTTTTTGGTACCAATCATTGCCCGGCTGAGCAAAATAATCTAAATAAATCCGCTTTACAATATCAAACTGCACCGGATCGGTATCCTGAAATTCATCAATAAACATCACCGGATACTGCCGTCTCACTTCTGAGGCGATAACCATCCCGGCTTCAGATTTAGTTTTTAAAGCATAATCAAGTCTAAAGAGATAGTCATCAGAGGTCAGGACCCCTAAATTGTTTTTTAAGCGTTCAAAGATTTCTAGCGCCCGCCGAAAAATACAGTCCTTAACCATATTTACATAGGCGGAGTCTTCTGTTGAGTTGTTTTTGGTCTCTTTTTTTTCTAATTTTCCGATCTCACTTAAATCAACAGTCACGCCAGGGCGAGGTTTCATGCGTCCGCCTGCGCAATAAAAATCACGCCCAATTTCCGCTAAACTAGCGTAATTAGCCACCCTATTATTAACCTTTAAGCGCTTGTACATATTAACTGTAACGGCGCTATAATCCGAAAAATCGTCTATTAATTTGCTAGTATCGATTAAATTATTAAGGCGTAAATATTCAAAAAAAGCCAAGTTGCTACGAGGAGCGTTAAAGTCAAATTCAGAGTTTGGCTTTACGTCACCGCCTAGTGTCGTCTCGTTTTTAGCCGCATCCTCGGCTAAAGAGGCGGCCCCTAGTAAAGGCGCAGTCTCTGGGCTTAATGGGGACTCAACACTAGGCGCCACAAAAGCTTCTTCTAAGTTTTGGTTATAAGTTAATTCGCGGATGGCATACACGAGCGCTTCTTCTTTAAGCGCTAAATCATCTTTAATAAATTCCGCATTAAGCGCAATTTGCGCTCCGGTGGCGTAACGCTTTAGCAAACCACCACAAAACGAATGAATCGTCGAAATCGAGGCGCGGTCAATATCACGCTCCGCCACGGTCAAAAGTAGAATCGCAGCTTTAAGTTTATTAGGGTCTTTAGGGTCGGTAAAAAGCTTGCGGATCCGCTGTACTAGCTCGTCTCCACCTTTAGGATTTTGCAAGTCAATGCGGGTAGAGTGAATGCGTTCACGAATCTTACGTTTTAAGTCGTAGGTCGCGGCATTAGTAAAAGTCATAATCGCCATTTTATCGATACTAAGCGGCGTAAGTTCAACTTTTTCCCCGTAATCACCTAACAGTAAGCGCACTACAAGCCCAGTAATCGTATAGGTTTTACCAGTACCTGCTGAGGCTTCAACTAAAGCCGGCCCCATAAATTTAAACTTACTAATTATATCCCCAGTGACCACAGCATCATCCTTAGACTTAGAGGTCAAAGCGTTAGTTTGTGATAATGTCATCTCTTGTTCCTTATTCCTCTTAGTCCTTAAGCCGAAATTGCAGTTTCATTTTTGCGACTTCTAGTGCTCTTTTTACTAGTGGTTTTGGTTTTACCTTTGGGCGCTTTACTTAACTCCCACATCAGCCCCAAGTTTTGCAACATCTCAAAAGTTGCTCTAAGGATATCGCGGCAGCGCTTGGTGTCGTTTGTATACATTGAACTTCCATTTGCTTGCAGATCTTCGTATTGTTTACCATCACCGAGAATTTCTTGCGCCTCCAAATCAGGGGAGTTATAGTCCGATTTAGTTACTTGTAAACAATTAAAAAACTCTTTCTTAAAAGTAGACCAAGCCTCAGGAGATGAATCCATAAAGCCATTCTTCCCTTTCGGACGAAAAGCTTTATATTCTTTACAGCGCACCAATAACGGCAGTGGCCATACTCGGCCCACTAAATAAGCGGCCACCATGAGTTGCAACTGCTTAAGTAGCACCTGCGGGGCTTCCTCTTTAACCGTAAATGACAATTCCCTTAAGTATTTTTCTTCCAGCTTTTTTAAAGTAACTTTAAGTGGATCATCAATCATCCCCCGATGGTAGATTTTAACCTTAGAAATAGCATGGTTATTACTTATTGCTAATAACAAAAATTTTAGCGCGGCGCTACACACCAGGCGTAATTCTCGCTCCCCTCCTAACCAAAGATTTAAGCAATTTAAAGTCTCCTCATCTTCATCAAAACACACATCAGTGAGTAAACCGGTAAGGTGAATTTTTAAATTCTGGCCTTGCGGGTAAACTTCTCGATGCAACAGTTCGCCCCAATAACCTAAGTTTTCGGATAAAGGTAAAGTTAAATCTATATCGACATTTTCCGTTAAATTTTGGCCCATGAATTTTTCACGTAAAGCACTCACATTAGTACTGGCATAGATTTTTTCGAGGTAACTGATGTAATCAACCCCACTTTGGTAAGCCGGCAACATCCCTTTTAGCTGGGCGTTGACTAAGCTTTCTTTAAAGTCCTGCGCATTTTTAGTCACCATCTGGACCCTAAAATTAAATTCAACCAAATTTTCGAGAGTAAAATTTTCATACTTAAGAATTGGGTGTTCATGTTCTTTATAGAGCCCTAAAATTTTTTCCCGGAAAAATGGAATCGGCCCTTTGGTATAAAAAGACACGAGATCAGCTACATCGATATTTAATACTCCATTAGCTGACGGCAACATGCGCCCCGAGGTAAATCCATTTAAACCAATACATTGCTTTTCTTTAAACTCTAAACGATCGGCCGGTAGATTTACGGTCGTGGTACGCACCTTTGATTCATCTGCGTTAAGATGCACGTCAAAGCCACGCCAATAAACCTGACACGAAGCTTGCCCGCGGTTATTCGCGGTCCCAGCTTTAAAATTGTCATCATCAAAAACATTTAAGGTCGCAGATTTTACTACCTGAGCTAATACATGTTGTTCCCGAATTTGCGGTTCCGCCTCTTCATCTCCCGCCCGAACTGTAGTTGCGATGATATAGTCGACTAATTCGTTGACGACTACAGACGGATTAAGTTCCGTACCTTTAATTTGGTCACGGGCGCAATACGAAATGTATAACGATTCTTTAGCCGCAGTTAAACCTTCCATAAACATATAGCGGTCATCATCACGGCGGGAACGGTCACCTTTTCTAAAATCTTGGTCAAGCGGATCAAAACTCATAGATTCAGTATTACGCGGAAAATCTCCATCGTTTAACCCAACCATAAAGATGTGACGAAATGGAATGGAGCGCATCGGCACAAACGTACAAAAGTTTAAGCTCCCATCCAAAAAATGCGAGAATTCAGATTGCCCCGCAGCTGCGTCTTCAATGAGGTTACGCACTAAAGTTAAAGTGATTGGTGGTTGCGCTTTGGTGTGCTGCATATTGTCGCGTAGGGTTGAAAACGCAAATGTAACTGTGCGTAACACTTCTTGTTCCCCATCGGCAAACTTAAAGAATCTAAACATGATGCTGCGTTGCACGAATTTACGCCAAGCTTCTTCCCCTGTAGCCCCCACTAAATTTTGGCTCGAAATATCTTCAAGTTCCGCTCTAAACGTATTTAAATCATCAACAAAGCAACCTAAATGCCCTAATATTTCCGTGCCATGGCTATCGATGCCCGTTAAATAAGGCACAGCTTCATCATTTTCAAGCTTGGGCATTAAAGCCCCCAGCAATTCACGTTCCAGCCCTGCATTAATCGTATAAGCAAAATTTTCATCAAGCTTTAAATGCTCATCGGTGCTCATTAAATCCTTAGATTCTAACCCAAAGACCATGTTGCCATTACTAACAAACTTTTTAATAAGTGGTAAGTCTAAAGCAGTAAGTCCATATTGACGCATGATCTGTTCGTTACCTAACAAATCAACGAGTTCTAACGCCGTTAATGGCGTGTCATTTAACTTAAGCATCCGACACACAGCTTTTAAACAAGGATTTTCTTCTTTTAAGCTCCGGTCACAAATACGATATCTAAGTTTAGTCACGAAGGTATCGTTCATGGCAAACACGGCCCGGATATAAGGCACATATGATTTTAAATTAGGTACCATCACAACCACGTCACGTGGTGTTAAAGTTGGGTCCGCCATAAATGCGTCTAGCACTGCATCGTAAAGTTCTTGAATTTCTCGAAGTTTGCCGGCGCAACCTACAATTTGCACTGAAGTATCGGTAGGATTTAGGGCGTAGCGTCCAGTTTCGTCTTGCTCGGTTCGGCCATTTAAAATATCAGCTTGTAATCTTTTAAGAAGACTTGGCTCTGGGGTTTTGGGGTCCGTGGCTACACTTGGCACAAAAGCAAAGATTTCATTAACCTGGTCATCACCTTGGCTATACATCTTTTCTGTTAATACTGACAACATGTCACGCCCTTGCTTGCCTAATGACAACAAGAGCGGATGAGCAATTAGATTCTCAAACGAAGCATTAAAACAATCAGCCGTCAATTTGTCGTAATGCATAGTTTTTTCGAGCCAAGAATTTTCATCGGTAGCTGTTTGGCTAAAATCAATCCCTAAAGTTTGATTAGGTTTCATGACCGCGCGTTTAGAAACGATAGCCCGGAGTTTTTTCACCTCAAGGCTAGACGCTAAATCGCCCCAATATTCGCGGCATGGATTACAAAGCATAAAATGCACATTGATGTAATGTCCCAAAGCAATAAGCACATCAAAGGCTGAAGGCGGTAAAGAAGACGCCCCAAAAACGTAGATATCTTGCGGTAAAGCGGTCTTGATACGCTCTAAAGTTTGCGCACTTGGGTTTTTAAGCGTCGTTAAAATTGAAGCAATAGCAGTGGCACGATCCCATTCTTCTTCCCCTTGAGCTGAGTTTTTAATGATATATTCATGCCATAGTCTTGCGATCCAGCGACAATTCTTTACTTTATTAGCCTCAGGATTTGCCCCCAGCCAAGACGAGGTATCACCATTTTTCCAAGCGAGAATCCAATCAGGACGGTAAATTTGGTAGCATTCGTACACGCTCGCTAAACGACTAGCTAAAGCATAACGGCGGGAGGCATAGTCATTTTTCAAATTATCGATAAACGGAAGATTAAGGCCTTGAGTCCGGGCGGAGTTTAAAGAAACTGATGTTTCTAAAGTAGCGTTTAGGCCTGATGGATCGTTTTTAGAGGCTTCACTTGCATAAATTGGCGCTAGAGCTTGGTCTAAAGTCCCATTTTTTAATGGTTCCGTTAAGGAATCACCATCAGACAGAGTATAATCATGGCCAGTGATGTAATCTAAGATATCTTTAAAACCAAGATCTTGGTCGAGGCTTTCTTCAGTCGAACCTGGAGTTTTTAAGCTAAAATCACCTTGTTCAAACAATGACAAGATATTTAAAGTCAAAGGACTGCGGTCAAACGGACTACTTTCAGGGAAGTTAGGCATAATGGCACGCCCAGCCTCCCATACAAACTTCCAAATGGTTTGGCTTTCAATACGAGCGGCTATTCCAGTTTCAAGGGCAATAGTTTGCTTTAGGTAAGTAAAGATTTCAGGGCGTTGAACCACAAACTGATGAACTAACAGAGGATCGCCTGATTTATTTCTTGAAATTTGCATCAAGTGAATACAAAGCTCTACTAGCACCTCAAGTTCATTGGAATGATAAACCGTAAACATAAAACCTCCACTTCCACCTATGCGAGTTAGCCACTAATGAACGCTAATTTAAATTATATAATAAAATAATCGCTGTCAATATATTTAGTATGACAAATTTTTAACCACATCAAAACATGACTAAAGTTTTAGCCACAAATAAGAAAACTAGGAAATATTTTTTCCTAAAAACTGTGCGCCCAGTCTCTCTAAAACCTTGGTTCAGCCTCCCTAAAAATTTGGTATAGCCTCTCTAAAAACGTTAAAAGATTTGGTCTTTTAATGCCATATTTAGCAAAACCAGAACCAAGCTCCCCCAAATGCGTAAGTCCCATGTAACGCCCTTCTTTTTTCCAAAAACTTGCCCTATTACAAATTTTTTTAATAAAAATATAAAATATTGAACTAATAAATACACACATATCTTAAAAGTTATCCTATAATACAAGCAATAAGAATTAAAAGCCCATCGAGGCTAAAAACACATGGGAGTTTTTTATGAACATGAAAAAACTAAGTGCTGTAGCCACATTTATATGTTGCCTTGCTACCGTTGGATGCACCACTTCTGGACGTCCTGCTTCTGATTACAAAGACTTGCAACTAAACATTAGCTATTCTCAAACCTTTAATTTGGAACCAGCTGATTCTAAACTTGAAAAAATCTACATCATGACTCGTGATTTAAGTGGTCGTAATGCTTCAGACACATTAAAGAGCTACTTAATCTACAACCTTAGAACTAACTCTAAATACATGATTACTGACAATCCAAATGAAGCCGACATTTTAATTTATAGCACCATTGCTAGCATTTCGACCGATGCAAAACAAGGTTATGTTGGCACCGTAGCTGGTGGGGTTGGTGGTTTAGCCGCCGGAGCGGTCATCGGTGAAGCTATAGATAACGATCATTACTCTTATGATCGTTATGGCTACGGCTACCACAGTAGTAATGGTTTAGATATACTCATGCCATTAGTTATGGCAGGCGTTGGGGCTGGGATTGGTTACGCTATAGATAACTCCATGGCTATCCACAACATGACTTTGCGTGAAGATCTTGAAATCCGCCAATGTTTTGGGGGCGAATGCCAAGCATATACCACGCAAATGGTAGTGCGTGGCGACCAACTTGATATGAATGAAGCAGACGCTTTAGGAGCTATCTTAGCTCATAGTGCGCGTGGGATCGCTGAACTAATTAAGCACTAAGCACTAAGCACTAAGCACTAAGCACTAAGCACTAAGCACTAAGCACTAAGCA
>ERZ1026876.1292-NODE-1292-length-12696-cov-9.224428_pt1 | contig 12696 bp, 11 predicted proteins | sample MGYA00380168_ERZ1026876 | MGnify/ENA primary metagenome ERZ1026876 (study PRJEB33269, sample SAMEA4719804) | human gut metagenome | biome: human-associated habitat; feature: organic feature; material: feces | place: Cameroon | collected 2013-10 ... | reverse complement strand
AGCCTATCCCAAAAAGCACGTCAAAAATTAGAAACTATGACGGCGGGAGTTTGGGATAAAGGCCATAACTAAACATTAAACTACAGGGCGATTACGGTAAAAGAGTAATGGCGGTAAAGCAATCCCCATCCCAATACAAAGCATAATGCCACCACAAATTAAACTGGAACTTGCAAGTTCCATTAAAACTTCACCCCCGCTTCCATCTTGGTTATGAAGCTTAATAGCGGCCAAGATGGCGCTATATGCATACTTACCAGGAATAATCGGAATAATGGAAGCTACGGTAAAGACCGGCCGTGGCACATGAATTCTTGGGGCAATATAAATGAAGATAAGGCTCATCAAAAACACCGCCCAGAACGTGGAGATCCCGATATGAAAACCAAACCAATCCATGATTAACACGCGAGTTAAATGAGTAAACCCGCCCCCAAAAGCCACTAGTGGTAAATACCGAACCGGAGTTGCAAAGAGCATGGCAAAACCCACAGCCGGTAAAGTTGCGAGTGCAAAATCAATTAGGTAAAAAAGAAGTGTATGTTCCATGGTCTTTGCTCCTTACTTGGCCACAAAATGCATTAAAAAGTTTAATGCTAACGTAAAGCCCACGCTTACCGCTAAAAGTAAGATCATGGTATTAACAAGGCGCAAAATGCCCATGGAGTAGTAGCCTTTAAACAAGTCTAAAACCCCATTTACAAATGGGAAACCAGGCACGAGCAATAACACACTAATCATCATGCTAAGCCCACCATCAGCTTTCGAAAACCCGAACGCATATGCCAAAATCCCAGCGATAAGTGGCCCACAAAACCCGCAACACCCAAAAACGAACATCGGAAACAGATGAATTCTAGAAAGCATTAAGCGAATGGCCATATTAAGACCGCCGGCAACAAACCCGCAAACACAAACCCTCAGATCCCCACCATTTAAAAACCCAAAGGCAAAGGTTGAAGTGGCAATAGCTAGAGTTAAGGTAAGCGAACCATAACTAAAGTTCTTTACTCCCTGGACCCGTTTATAAGTTTCTTCTAAAGTAAGCTCATGGCGTTCTACTGCTAAACAAATACCTGTAAGTTCCGCCAGTCGTGACATGTTAATGCCGATAGGTCCGGTTTTACGCGTGTGAGAATAGAGTTTGCCTTGATGCTCAATACACACAAAAATAAATTCTGGCGACACCCCAACTTGCACTTCCTGATAGCCATAAGACTTGGCAATACGTTCCGTGGTCATCACAATAAGTCTAGTTTCGGCGCTGCAAGTGTATAGTCTAAAAGCAATTTCTAAGAGCACTTGTAATAAAAACTCTAGTTTTGGTGCAACTACATCTTCATGGGCTTTATTATTAAGCTCCAATTCTTGGCGCTTTAAAGTTGCATCTAAAACAGCCGACTCTCCTAAAATCTGCATCCATCCTCCTAGTTTTGCTTAAATTATTCTTACTTACTTTGGGCTTACTTTCTTTATACTTGGGTTTGAGCTCAGCATTTAATTAGCTCAAATCAATTAATATAAACTGTTATTCATAATTTTGTACTTCCTAATGCACTTTAAGCATCAAAAATAAAAAAAGAAGAACCCTAAAGACCTTCTTTCTTGTAAATCTATGTAAAAACCAAAATTAGCAACTTTTATACGACAACTTCTTTTATGTTATCTTTATGCTATAGCCTAAAATTTAATGTCTTTTGAGAATTTTATATTCTAAACCCAACCGATGCCTTTTTCTCATCATTTACCGCCTGTCGTTAAACTTACGGCAGCTTAGATGTCCATATTGCTTCCAGAAGCATTCACATTTCTTATCTATAATCTTCTTTTCTATTACGACATCAATTGCGTCATCCATTGCGACACTTTTCAAGTCCTATTTTATGACATAGTGCCCAAAACGATTAGATCCGATACGTTCTATCTTGCCGGCATCCACAAGTCTCTTTAAGACTCTCTGAACTGTTCGCTGCGAGCACCCTACTATTTCAGCAAGTCCAGCAGCCGATTGATTGCCGTCATCTTTCAGCAGATCAAGCAATTTCTCATCCAGTGTTTTTTCTTTGTTCATTACGCCGTTATGAGAAAGCTCCTTCAAGAGATCTCTAATCAACTCCAACATAAAACGGGCAAATTCTGTTGACTCACCATCAATATTTGAAGAGTTCAATGCCTTATAGTAATCAGCTTGGCGCTCATGTATGATAGTCTCAATAGGAATCCACAAAAAGAATTCCTGCCACTTTGCTAAAATCAATGTATGCCAAAGTCTTCCAGTCCTTCCATTGCCATCTGCAAATGGATGAATAAATTCAAACTCATAGTGAAAAATGCAACTCTTCACCAAAGGATGCAACTTAGACTTCTTCAGCCAATTAAATAATTGACCTATCAGAACCGGCACATAATTGGCCGGTGTTCCAATATGAATCAGCCGCTCGCCTGCATATACGCCTACGCTTTTGCTTCTGAACACCCCCGCTTCCTTAACCAAACCTTCCGTCATAATCTTATGAGCCTTTAATAAATCCCTAACCGAATATGGATTCAGCCTAGTCATAATTTCATAAGCCTCATAAGCATTCTGTACTTCTCTGATATCCTGCGGTGGACCCAAGACTCGTTTACCATCAATAATATCGCTTACCTGATCCATGGTTAGCGAATTCTGCTCGATAGCAAGTGACGAATGAATAGATCTAATACGATTTTCACGCCTAAGCTTTGGATTTTTAGAAAGCTGCTCCGATACTGTCATTGCCCCAGTAAACTCTGCTATCTCTATGACTAGATTAGTAATTTCGTCAGTCATTGTAAATGGCGGGGTATACATATCTGACATGATCTCACCTCTTACCTTACCAAAGCTTTTCTTTTCGTCAACCACTGGAAAAAATTGTTTATATCCGTTTCTATTTCTGATACATCAAATTCAATTAACGGCGTTTCTCTTAACATTGAATGGTCATATGCAGAGTATTTCGTCATCACTATCCAAATCATGATAGTACAGACATATCAAATCACCTAAAGCAAGCTTTCAATAGTATTATTCAATTGCTCAATTGTTTTTGTTTGAGCACTTAGCATTTGAAAAAGGACTTTGAACAGACTTATAAGGCTAGTGAATAAAATAGCTAAACCAGAAAGAGTTTTTGCTTTCCTTCCTTGTTGTTCAGATATTTCATCAAACTGCTTTTGTAGTTCTGGTAAATCCACTTTAAATCCTTGCTATGTCTTTGATACAGCTATTATATCATACACACTATTCATGGATTTTAAGTGCTGTAATTCAAGGTTGATGATGGCATCAATAATACCTCGTATGGATTCATACAGAGCCAAACAAATCGATGACGCAACTCAATGGCAATTTTCGTATCCTAAAAACAGCACCTGTCTATGAGCGTTTATATAGCCTCTATGAAGGTGATTTTTAGAAAACTCAAAAAAGACATTACTTGTAGAAATGTGAACATAGTCGCACTAATTTTTAATGAGCAATTCACCTGTTAAAAGTGAACTTTTCTAAACCGTAAAATAATGGCTAAAAATTTTATTTCATACCATTTACTATTTTTTAATAGCTGCACAACAGATTGGCAACACCACGGTAAAGGTAGAGCCATGACCTTCATCGCTATCAAGAGTGATAGTCCCGCCATGCACTGAAATCCCATGCTTCACAATGGAAAGACCTAAACCAGTGCCCCCAGTTTGGCAAGATCTAGCCTTATCAACGCGATAGAAACGTTCAAATACACGGTCCTGTTCATCGTATGGAATCCCAATCCCGTCATCGCTAACAATAAAGGTCACGCAATTGTTTTCCACCGGTTTAACCGTAATCTGAATATGGCCCCCATCATGATTATACTTAATCGCATTATCTATAAGATTAAAGACACATTCTTCAATAATACGCATAATCCCGTACATTTCAGCAAAAGCGCAATCTGGAGTAAATTCAAGCGTAATATTACGTCTATCAAGTTCAGCGGATAAAAAATCAGCTGCATCTTTGGCGACGGTGAGTAAATCAAACTTTTGGACTTGCTCAGAAGAGAATAGTGGACCTTGGCCGTCTTCTACTTCTGACAAATGGATAATGTCACTAATTAAGTTCAACAAGCGACGAGCCTGACGGTAGATGTTATTAGCAAAATGAGTAATATCATCAGGTTTGGCTAAGCCATTAGCAATGATTTCAGCGAAGCCTGAAATCGAAGTTAACGGAGTCTTAAGTTCGTGCGATACGTTACTAGAGAATTCACGACGCAATTGTTCGCGTTCAACGGTTTCAGTCACATCAAGTACGGTTAAGATACACCCATCAGCTCGACTTAAAGAGTTGAATAAGAAACGATAAGTCTTATTACGTGCGGAATATAACACGCTGCAATTACCCTTTTCCGCTAAAACACGGTACAAACCACGCGACAGTTCAGAATCACGTGGGAACATGAGCTTGGTGCTGTCGTCATTTGAAAGCTGCAACTGCTTTAAGAGACGTCGACAAATCTCGTTACTTGTGACGATGGTGTTACCGTCAGCCGCAATTAACATCAGCCCTTCAAGCATATTATCAAGGACAGTATTGATAGTTTTACGCGTCTTATTAATACTATCGAGCTGCTTTTTAATGGAGTCGTTTTGCGCCGCGATGCGCTTAAAGAACGGTTCGAGTTCTTGGTATGGCGCCTCTGGTAAATTTTGATCTTCTGCAATCTTAACTAAATTTATGGGCTTAACAATGCTGTTGGTGATAAGGCGGGAGCCAACAATAAACACGATCAACAAACAAAGCATGATAAGCATCATTTCAGGTAACACCTTGACAATCGCGTAGTAAATAGAGTTCATTTCACGCGATACGCGAAGCACGTTGCCATCTTTTAATAACACTGCATAGTAGCAAGTTTGGCTTGATAAAGTGTCTGACATGCGCACTAACAAGTCAGTACGATTAGTCCGCGCCTTAATAATTTCCTCACGGTTATTATGGTTTTCCATCAACTCTTGACTAGCACGGTTATCGTAAATAACCTTGCCATCAGTACCGACTAAAGTTATACGGTCCTTCGACATGGTGCCTATAGCTTCAAGGTACTTTTCTCCTTGATGGTCGTAACCAATCTGTAGATAAGCTCCGGTTTGCACCAAATTAGACTTTAATTCTTTTTCTTCATCTAAGAAGAATAAATAGGCCAAAATCACCGAAGTAGCGGTAGCAGCCACTAAGGCAAAGATCACCATACTCCGAAAAATTCTTGATTTAATAGACATTACGTACATGCAAATATCCAAACCTTTCAGTAATACAACAACCTAAAAAAACTTTAAAATTCTAGACTTCCTAAAACTAAGCCCTAAAACAAAGTTACAAAATAAAGAGTGAACTAAACAAATAGTAATCAATAGTAAAAAATAAAAGGCCTAGACAGAACAAGCTATCAAGGCCACTTTAGCTAAGGAGGTTAATTCTTAAGCCGCAGCAACTTGTGGCACTTCCGCGAGACGATAACCAACACCACGGACCGTTTCAATAATGCTTGAACTTAAACCAAGCTTCATACGTAAAGTTCTGATGTGTACGTCCACAGTTCTTGATTCAATATAACAATCAATCCCCCACACTTGATTTAAGAGTTGTTCACGAGAGAACACCTGATGCGGATGCTTGATAAATAACACTAAAAGTTCGTATTCCTTAAGGGTAAGTTCAACTGGAGCGCCCCGGGCGGTAACACGGTGATATCTCGTATCAACTTCAACCGGTCCCCAAGTAAGTTTTTCAGCATTAGCAGGGTTGCTTCTAGTTTCCCGGCGACGAAGTTGTACTTTAACGCGAGAAACGAGTTCCATGACCCCGAAAGGCTTAGTCACATAATCGTCTGCCCCACCGTCGAGCCCTGAAATCTTATCAAATTCTTCGCCACGAGCAGAAACGATCATCACTGTAATGTCGCGACGATTTGGATCGGCCTTGAGCTTACGAAGTACGCTCATGCCATCTTCATCAGGTAACATTAAATCAAGAATCAAAAGAACAGGCTTTACTTCTTCTAAGCGCTTCCAAAATTCAGCCGGGCTTTCAAACCCTTCACATTTAAAGCCTTGACTACGTAAAGTATAGAGAACTAATTCTCTGATACCTGCATCATCCTCAACGACAAATATAAGATTGTCTTGCATTACCGCCCCTCTCGTCAAATTCCGTCACGCCATCATCCAGGAACTCATTAAATGTTAAAATCACTGGCAAAATAAAAGCTATGCAATAAGGATATCATTATTCAAATTTTCTATTGTTAAATTCCCGTAAATAATAAGTGATATTAAAGTTCTGCTCGCAGAATTTCTCTGAAACCTCAGCGTTATATTTTCATAATTGACGTTAATTTCATTGGTTAAATGATTCTTACTTTGCGTAATTTATACCCATATTTAACGTGAGGCCTACATAAAATTTACTAAAAAATCGCGCGCCTAACTGTAACCACCTAGCAATCTCCCTAAACATAAATTTTGAAAATTTTTAAAGCACTTACAGTTTGTTTATTAACCCCGCCGATAAACAAAAAGGCCCCGGTATAAACCGAGGCCTCAAACCTAAATAAGTTTTCTTAAATTACTGCATGCAAGCATAGCCAATAATAATCATGATCTGCGGAGTTAAAATACGCAAGAACATGGTGATCGGATATGCAGTAGCATAACCTAAAGCTGAAGCTTCAGAGTTCTTGTACATGCCGTTAGCAAATGCAAGTGCTGGAGGATCTGTCATAGAACCTGCAAGCATACCACACATGGTGAGGTAATTTACACGTAAGAAGCGATAAGCAACTATGCCACAAATCATAATTGGAACGAAAGTAACGAATACACCGTAGAACATCCACATTAAGCCGTCACCGTGAACAAGGTCATGTACGAAAGTACCGCGGCCAGAGTTGAAGCCTACAATCGCTAAGAAGAGCACAATCCCGATTTCACGTAGAGCGCTGTTGCCAGCAGCTGGCATAAACCAGTGAATCTTGTTCATGGTTAAGACGTGACCATAGCGAGATAATAAGATTGCTACTACGAGCGGACCACCTGCTAAACCAAGCTTAAGAGCTGCTGGAAGACCAGGAACTGGAATAGCGATAGAGCCTAAAAGCATACCGAGCACTAAGCCGATAAATACTGGAAGCATGTGCACTTTGTGTAAAGCTGCAGTGCTGTTACCAACGATTGCGGCTACTGCGTCGATTGATTCTTGACGACCTACGAGGTTTAATTGGTCACCAAACTGTAAAACGGTACCGCTATGGGGAATGAATTCCAAACCAGTACGCATTAAACGAGAAACAGCAACGTCAAAGCGAGACTTGATTTCGAGAGCATCAAGAGTCTTACCCGTAGCGCGATCGCTAGTTACGATAACCTTACGTACTGTAAGATCCGTACCACGAGTGGTAAGAGAAACGGTTACCGCCTCCCCGATGTAAGCTGCAGCCTTAGCTAATTCTTCATCGCTACCAACAAGGTGCAAAATATCGCCACTTTCTAAAGCAGTGCTGCTCTTTGGTACCATGAGTGAGTTGCCACGCTTTAAACGAGAGCAAACTACGTCACCACTCTTAAGTACACTAACATCACCTAAAGTAGTACCAAACAATTCAGAGTTGTTTACGCATACGTTCTGAGTATTGAGATCCTTACAGGTGCTCTTCTTTTCAAGATCGTAGCGTTCGCCTTCGGCATCAACGCTAACACGGAAAGCAAAACGAATGATGAGCATGGTAAGAAGAATACCGCAAATACCAAATGGGTAAGCTACAGCGTAAGCACTTGCTACGTTCTTAGTTACTTCATCAGGATCAACATTTTCAGGAGAAGATGTAAAAGCTTCAGGGAGGGCAAGACCGCTTTGCACGATGGAGTTAGTCATATCAGCAATCATAGCTTGACCAGCACCAAGAGCCGGAGTATTTGTTACCGCACCTGCGTAAAGACCTACAGTGATATCAAGCGGTAAACCGAAGAATAAGTTGTAGCACAAAGCGATAGAAGCACCGATGAGCACGATACATACGGCTGAACAGATGAGCTTAACACCAGTCCCTTTAAGGCTAGAGAAGAACCCAGGACCTACCTGAATACCGATGGTATAAACGAAGAGGATCAAACCAAATTCTTGCATGTAGTGCAAAATTTGCTTGTATGAAAGGAATTCAGCAGACTTAACATCAGTTGGAATCCAACCGTAATGAGATGAAAGCCACCCCATGAAAATGCCACCAAAAAGCACGCCGCCTATGCCAAGGCCGACCCCTTTATACCTGATAGAGCCGAGCAGTATCCCGATCACGGAAGACAGCCCGATCAATATCGTAATCAATGATACAATATTAAAAGAAAAAATGGACATACCGTCAGATTCCCGGTTAGATTCAGAAATTAAGCCAGATAATTTTCAGGCAAAAACTCACACAGGCGCGGAATCCTTACATGAAAATTTTCACTCATTTTACATGCTTTTAATTTAAAGTAAAGCTTAAACATGTTAAATACATGTTTTTCTCTTGCGCAAATTAGAAAAACCGTCTTATCCTGTTAATTTCCTCAAAATTCTAAGACATCATCCCCATGCGCCTCCTACATATATGGTTCTAACCTTGGTTGTTAAAGTTTTTTACTGCATGCCAGGCATGCATAGCGACTTGAAAACTTAAAGGCAGGTTTTCTCTAAAACTCTCTTCGATTTTTCGATTCTTGTGCTCTTCGATTCTTGTATTCTTCTATTTTTATCTTTTATCAGATTTATCCAATTTTTCTGAGTTATTCGAGTTATCCTAATTTCTATCAAGGTTTCTATCCAACTCCACTTTAGGTTACTCATATAAAGGAGTTTCATTTTCGGTTTGAGAAAAACAAAAAAAGAGCCTTCAGCCAAAAATCATGCTAAAGGCTCTAAGTTTGGAAATCCAATCTTTCTAGCTTACGCTTAAAATTAGTGACTAGATATGGTGACCCAAACGCTCGAACTGAGCTTGTACTGCTTTAGGATTAGTTCCAGCCGCTGTCAGACCGGCTTTGAACTTTTCGATAACAGAGGCGTCTGCTGCGTCTTTGTTAAGAAGTGGCATGGCGTGAGCATACATAGCAATTGCTACATATCGGTTTGCAATGTCGCGCATACCCTGAAGTAAGGACAAACAAGATTCAGATGAGCTCATGGAAAGTTCTTCATCGCTGATTTCGTTTACTAAGTCTTGCTGAGCACGTTCAACGCTATCATTAAAGGCAATGGAGAGTCTTAATACTTCTGACATGGAGTCTTGAGTGCTAGAAGTAATGTCGTAAGCCTTATCAAGGCCTTCAGCCATGCTCTTAAGAGAATTTAATACTTCATAGAGACGAGACTTCAACACCCCACCAAAGATTACGTGACGGTTAGCTACGTGGTTTAACCCATCGCTAATGGCAGAGCGTTCACTCTTGCACGCTTCAACCATGTTTGAGTAGCTAAGGTAGAAGAAATTGAGTGCTTCTTCAGCCTTCTTATCCTTAAGGTCAAGAGCCATGCTGTAGTAAGCAGCGCGTTCTGAACGAACGTCGTCAAGGACATTACTAACCTTGTTACGAGCGTGACGAAGCTTAAGTTCGTTGTCAGCAAAGAAGCTATCTAAGCATTCTTCCATTGCATCAACAGAGTGACCAAAGTACTTAGGGATAGAAGTTCTAACCGCCCCAAGGATAGCCTGAGCATCGCTGCCTGAGCTAATGATGTTCTTAATTACGCTAGACTGCTTGCTCTTTACAAAGTTGGTCTTGATGATAACGGCACAAGCAATAAACATGAGCGCAAATACAGCAATCCAAGAACCTACAACAATGAGTAAAGAGATAAGAAAAGTAGTTACGAAGGCGCATAAACCAGTTAAGAACCAACCAGTAACAACTGCGAACACCCCAGAGATACGGTATACTGCACTTTCACGGTCCCAAGCACCATCCGCAAATGAAGTCCCCATAGCAACCATGAAGGTTACATAAGTAGTAGAAAGCGGAAGCTTAAGAGAAGTTGCAGAAGCAATTAAGACTGCTGCTACCGCTAAGTTAATTGAAGCACGTACGTAGTCAAATGGAAGGTTGGGCTGATCTTCTGTACGTGGCACTGGAGTATAACGGCTACCAAAGAAGGCAGTCATAAATGCCGGCATAACCTTTAAAGTACCACGGCTAACCCCAAGACCAATACGAGTGATAACACGACCTGGGAGAGAGGCACCAAACTGTTCGTGAGTACCACGAACTGAGCTTGAAAGGTTAATAGAAGTTTGAATTACACGGCGAGCATTCTTAGAAACTACCAAAGTTACAACCATGATGATACCGGAAATAACAAGGTAGATTGAAGAAACCTTTGAAGATTCGTTAAGCACGCTCATGCTAATAGAAGCATCATTGCCATTAGCTGTATAGGTCATAAAGCCTTCAAGCGCTGCAAGTGGCACCCCAACGAAGTTCACTAAGTCGTTACCTGCGAAGGCGAAAGCCAAAGCGAAAGTACCGCCTAAGATGATGAGCTTAAATACATTCTTCTTCATTAAAATCATGAGTTCGCAGATTACGGTAAAACCGATAAAGAGCGCAGCCACGATTACAGCTGTGTTGTCCCTAATGAATTCAAGGTATTCAGGCTTCATGAATGATGCGCCCTTAGCCCCTTTCATTACTAAGAAGTAAAGAATAGAAGTTAAAGCAAAACCACCATATACCGCCCCAAAATACTTAAAGGTCTTTTCAAGGTTGAATGAGAACAATACACGGCAAAGGAACTGGACTAAAGCGCCAGCGATAAAAGCGATAACTACAGAAGCTAAGATTGCAGAGATAATAGTTGCAGTCTTATCGAGCTTAATATACTCAAGGATGGTCCCAAAACCATTACCTGCGCAGTAAAGCTTAGCTACCGCGCTGCAGCAAGCTGCCCCTAAGAGTTCGAAGATAATAGATACGGTAGTTGAAGTCGGCATCCCTAACATATTAAAGAGATTAAGAAGTAAAACGTCTGCCACCATCACCGCAAAGAAAATGAAAATCATTTCTTGGAAGCTAAAGTTTTCAGGGAAGAACATGCCATGACGAGCGACGTCCATCATCCCGGAAGAGAAGGTTGCCCCGATAAGTACCCCGATAGAGGCCACGAGCAAAATATGTTTAAGTGGTGCAATACGTGAACCAACGGCTGAGTTAAGGAAGTTTACCGCGTCGTTACTAACCCCAACAAAAAGGTCAATAACCGCAAGGACTAGCAGAAAAACCACCAGGATTAAAAAGAGTATTTCCATAAGTGAATCCTAAAAATTTAAGTTAAGCCCGACTGCCTGACAGTTTTCACCGTCCCCGTTTCTTCGCTGGTTACCAGTTTTTATTTTTAGTTTTCATCAGCGAAAAAACACGGCAGCCTCTGACACCGGCTTGCCAACGGCGAGAAATTTACCTTAAATTTGGGAAATCAATTTTTAGACTGTGTTAAATTATTGTAAAATCGCTTAATTTTTTAATTTCACATTTCCTTAAAATACATTTAAAAAAGCTCGTCAAACCTAGCTATAGAGCCATTTTCATAGCATGATTGGGTTAAATCAAACCGCCTTCATCTGCAAATTTCTTTTTTAAATTCCCCTTGGGAAGAACACTAAATTTATGAAGAACCATTGTTTTACCAAACCTGCCCCAAAGATAAAAGCTCTTATGGGGGGTAACCTTAAGAGCTTCTACTGTTTTTTGTTTCTTGATATTAAAGTCTGCTATAAGCTATAAATTCAGATTTTCTTTAAGTTCCTTTTATGATCCCTTTAAGTTCTAGTTTCTCTCTCATCTTTATAATTCAAACTCAAGTCCTGACTTAATTGCTTCAATTTGCGCCCCGAGCTGTTCTTTTAAGATATTAAATGCATATTCTCCAGTGCAATGGCCAGTATAGAATTTGGTCTTGGTGGCTTTTAAACCTTGCGCTAACTTAACTATTTGTTCGGAAGAAGCTATATTTTGCATTGAATTTCCACTTAAGTGCATGCCACCAATGCAATAATCAGTCAAGTCCATATTGTTGGTGTAATTTAGTTTTCTTGTAAAATATCTAATCCACCGCTATTTGTTGCTATAAATAAGTCATCGAGCATATCTGTTTTTACCCACAGATATGCACGATGACTCCTTTTCATCTGTCTTTTCAGTTCCCTAACCTTCCAACATTCCTTGATGGATTCCTTATAATAGAACTGCATTTCAAGTGCATTATCACACTTCAACAGTTCATAATAATGGCTCCATGTCAATTTGTGGGACAGTGTTCCACATTTTGGGAATGCCAAGTATAACTTACGCATATAGATAAGGTTTGTTCTGTTAAATCCTTTTCCATTTCTTGCTGTTAAATCCTTTGCAAGGTTTACCAGTAACCCTTTGCCATATTCAGCTCTTTGTTTACCACCTTGTTCAAATTCAACGATATATTTCCCAGTTTGCCAGTTAGCATCAAGCAATTCCGTATTGACCGCAACCGGTTAGTGTCAAGCAAGTTACAACATTTTTTGATAGTTTTTTAAGAAAGAATTTCAAATGTTGAATAACAATAATATTTATGGCTATATCTGTAGCTATAGCCTCATCTAACGTTGTTTTTTTGGGGTGTTTAGG
>ERZ1026876.1290-NODE-1290-length-12698-cov-9.915131_pt1 | contig 12698 bp, 9 predicted proteins | sample MGYA00380168_ERZ1026876 | MGnify/ENA primary metagenome ERZ1026876 (study PRJEB33269, sample SAMEA4719804) | human gut metagenome | biome: human-associated habitat; feature: organic feature; material: feces | place: Cameroon | collected 2013-10 ... | reverse complement strand
GACAGCTCATATGCCAGAACTGCGTTCTGGCATTGTCGCGACGCTCCTCGAATATACAAGAACAAATTCCAGCCCATGCAAGCATGGCTGTCACTTCTTCTTGTACATTCTCATCGCTGTCCGCGCAAAAAAAGAGCGACGGCAAATTACCTCTGCCATCGCTCTCTTTAAAAATATGAGGGAGAAAAAATGTTTTCTTTACTCCATCATAATACAACATACTTTGTGATATGTTAATATATATTGTATAAAGCATTTATAAAAAAAATATAAACTGGCATTCATCTTATTCCGGTCGTCCAAGATAAAATCCCTGCACTAAATCAATACCATTATCCCTTAAGAATTCATACTCATCTCTTGATTCAATGCCTTCAGCAAGCACCTTAATGCCTCTCTTATGGAAGCTGTCTCTATAATAAAAATAATACTCCTGCTTATCAACATCATTCTCAATATCTGTTATCAGGCTTCTGTCAAGCTTTACGATATGCGGTGCAAATATATCCACTGCCATCATATTATTATTTCCTGTTCCAAAATCATCAAGTGCAATATTAAAACGGCTTCTGTTAATATTATTTTTCTTGGACTGCCATTTATCAATGTCAAGAGCTGTATATTCAAGAATTTCAATTATACCTTTATCACCAAGAACCTCAGCATAAAATTCATCAAAAACAGCCTGTTCCTCTGCAGTGAATGATTCCGCAGGAAATGAATTAATTGCTATATATGAATGATATCCTCGCTTTGCATAACACTGTACCGCCCCAAATATAGTCGCAACCTCAAGTGTATGCAAATCATTCTTTGCCCTGAACTCCTCAATTAAATCCATAACCAAAATATTCTTAGGTCTCATTAAAGCCTCATATGCATATATATTCTTGCCATCCGGATAGAAAATAGGTTGAAATGCGTAACTTATCTCCAGCTTTGCAAGCTTGTCTTTAATCTCTTCATCAAGCGGAAAAATGCTGTAGTCTACCATACTTTTGTCAAAACCCTCTCACATTATTTACAAATCATATAAACAGATTTTACCGCTTTATTACATTCTTTGCAACTGTTATATTCATCCACAATCAATCACAAATAATCATCTCTAAGGTGTAAGTTCTGACATTTTACTGCAAGCACTTCTGAAGCTTTCTATCTTCATATCAGAATAACTGATAACAAAGCTGTGGCTGTATTCGTCTGTATTATTATGATAGTACTCAGATAACGCATTTATATGGATGCCTTCTGCCTCAAGTTTTCTTTTTACCTCATTATCAGAAAGTAATGTATTAAGTTCAAGAATAAAATGCAGCCCTGAATCAGCTTCTCTTACTCTTCCAACACATTTGAACGGCTCCTCTTTAAGTACCGAAAGAACAGCCTCTCTCTGTTTCGTATAATATAGCCTCATTCTGTTCAAATGTTTCTCAAAATACCCTTCTTCTATAAATGCAGCAAGTGCATACTGCTCGAAATTAGATACAGTACATGCATAAAAATCAAGTTTTTCCTGATATGTTGCTGCAAGATGTGGTGGAAGAACCATATAACTGATTCGGATTGTTGGTGTCAGTGTTCTTGAAAATGTATTCATATATATAACCTTTTCGCTTATATCTATGCTTTTCATAGTCGGAATTGTCTTTCCTGTCATACGGAATTCTGAATCATAATCATCTTCTATTATATATCTGTCCGGCTTTTCATTAGCCCATGCAAGCAGCTCAAAACGCCGGCTTACCGGCATTGTTATACCTGTCGGATAATGATGTGTAGGACTTATATGAACAATATCTGCCATACATTCTCTTACAGCTTCCGGTTTCATTCCTTCATCATCCATACTGGCATAACAGAATTTCACATTATTACTTGCATATATCCTTGCTATCTTAGAATATCCTGGATCTTCAACACAATACACTTTATCTCTTCCTAAAAGCTGTATAAGAAGGCTATACATATATTCCGTTCCGGCACCAATTATTATCTGTCCTGGTGTTACCTGCATATCACGAAATGAAGCCAGATGCATAGCAATTGCTTTTCTTAACTCCCATGTTCCTTCTCCCGGAGAAATTTTCATAAGATCATCCTGCCTGTCTGTTATAACACGTCTCATAAGCTTAGCCCATGTTGCAAATGGAAAGCTTCCAGGATCTGTCCTGTTTGATGATAAATCTAATTTATATCCAGTCTTCTTCTTTGCGGTTATTTCAGGAACTTCATATTTTACCGGCTTTATCCTTGCAACACCTGAAATATCCGATACATAATAGCCCTTCTTAGGCACAGAATATATATATCCTTCACTCATAAGCTGTCCATATGAATTCTCTACTGTTATGGTGCTTATTCCAAGATTGACAGCAAGCGTTCTCTTTGAAGGAAGATGCTCACCCTTAACAAGTCTGCCTTCTATTATATCTTTTTTGATACATTTGTATAAATATTCATATATTGATTCTTTTCCAATATTTTCAAATGAGTATGTCAACATAATCTGACCTTATTTCTTTCGCAGAAATTCCCCTTTATATTAATGTCAGTTATTATAACATACATTATATTTCGTGACAATCTGTCAACGTGCATATATCAAGTGTAAGTTATCTGATAAATGTATAGTTACAGACTCCAGTTAGCAGCTGTAAGCTGTGTGTTTACCATACCTGCGTATATTCCGGATTTTGCCATAAGTTCTGATGGTTTACCGCTTTCTGCTACTTTACCATTTTTTAATACTACTATTTTGTCGGCGTCTGCTACTGTTCTCATTCTATGAGCTATTATCATTACTGTCTTATTCTTTATAAGCTGTGATAATGATTCCTGTATCATTGTTTCATTATCAACATCTAAGGAAGCTGTTGCCTCGTCAAGAAGTATTACTGGTGCATCTTTTAAGAACGCTCTTGCTATGGATATTCTCTGTCTTTCACCACCTGAAAGCTCACAGCCATTCTCTCCAATCATTGTGTTCCAGCCGTTTGATAATTTTTCAGCAAATTCATCACAATGTGCAAGTTTTGCTGCTGCGATAACTTCTTCGTCCGTTGCATCCATTTTTCCTATCCTGATGTTCTCGATAACTGTATTATTAAACAGTGTAACATCCTGAAATACTATAGAGTAAAGCGACATTAGTGTCTCTGGGTCAATCATTGATATGTCCATTCCACCAACTGTTATCTTTCCCTTATCAGCGTCCCAGAAACGGGCTGCAAGTCGTGAAATTGTTGTCTTTCCGCCGCCCGACGGACCGATAAGAGCTGTTACCTCCCCCTGCTTTGCAGTAAAAGATATATCATTTAATACAACATCACCTGTATCATATGAAAATCCGACATTAGAAAACTTTATGTCATACCCCTTGTTATCAAGCTTCTCCGAACCTTCCTGCACATCATGTGAAAGTATCTCGTCTAATCTTGCACTCTGTACATCTGATGCGATAATTGCCGCAAGATTCTGTAAAGATACCTGCATTGGATCATATATTCTTGATACAACCATAAGAAACATGAAAAATGTGATAACATCTAACTTTCCACTGGCTAATAATGCTCCGCCTACCAAAGCAACTGTTGCAATACCAAGCTTGAGAATCATCTGTGCACTTCCAACAAACACAGCAGTTCCAAGTTCTGTAGCTACAGCATGCTTCTCAACTGCCTTAATTTTCTCATCAAGTCCCTTCATATACTCTTCCTGAGTATTATATGCCCGAATATCTCTGACACTTTCAAGGCACTCCTGAATACCGTCTGCACACGTCATTTTCAGTGCCACCTGCTTTTCGTTAAGCTTTCTCTGAACCTTTCCAGAGCAGCTGACTATAATGAATGATATCGGAAGTACCCACAGTGCTGCTATTGCCATTCTCCAGTCAAAGAAGAATAGTCCTATTGCTACAAATGCTGTAGATATGCACGCTCCGACAAGCTCCGGTATAAAATGTGATGATGCAGTCTCCATCTGTGCGCAGTCAGCCATGATAGTACTTGTAAGGTCAGACAAATCCTTCTTTCCAAAGAATGAAAGCGGAATTTTCCTTAATTTCTCAGCAAGTGTAATTCGTCTTACACCACTCTCTACATATGTTGATAAAAATGTTGCATTATACTGGATATATGTTGATACCGCAATCAATGCAAGTGTGATAATAACTCCGGCAATATAGAATCCGCCTCTTCCTGCCAGATTTCCTTCCGTATAATCTTTAACAAGAAAATACAATAAAGACACAGGTATCATCAGTATCAAATCAGATATTGTAACTGATATGAATGCCTTAATCATATCCTGAGCGCCCTGACTTGAAAGGGCATATTTATGCATAAGCTTTTCTTTCATATTACACACCCACTTTCCAGTTTACTGATTTATTATATTCCTCCCACATATGTGCATACAATCCGCCTGACTCTGCCAGTTCATTATGCTTTCCACTCTGGTTAATCTGACCATTCTTTAATACATATACACGGTCAACACCAGTAACTGACGACAATCTGTGGGCAATCATAATAACTGTCTTTCCCTGTGAAAGCCTTTCAAATGCTGCCTGAACCTTTGCCTCGTTATCAGGGTCAGCAAATGCAGTTGCTTCATCAAGTATAAGTATAGGAGAATTCTTTAACATTGCCCTTGCAATAGCAATTCTCTGGGATTCGCCGCCTGACAGGTAAGTTCCTTTAGAACCGATTACAGTGTCTATTCCGTCCGGAAGCTTCTCAATAATATCATCGCACTGTGCATTCTTTAACGCTTCCATAACCTCCTGTCTTGTAGCATTTTTATTACCCATACGGACATTATCCAGTATAGACATCTTAAGCAGGTGGCTGTCCTGAAATACGAAAGATACTGTATCCATAAGCTCTTTCTCATCAATGTTCTTAACATTTACACCGCCGATTAATATATTGCCCTCTGTGACATCTGCAAATCTTGCGATAAGCCTTGCAAGTGTTGTCTTTCCACCACCGGAAGGTCCGACAAATGCAACCTGCTCACCCGCATTTATCTTAAGACTGACATCATGCAGCGCGTCATTTGCTGCACCCGGATATCTGAATGAAACATTTTCAAATGTGATAGATGTATCTGCAGGGTGCTTCTTATCAGCGGTCTGCTCTAACGGCTTTCTTTCTATAATACTGTTAATTCGCGAAAGTGCGTCCTCAACAACCATTGTATTCTCGCCTGCATACATCATCTTTGTAAGTGTGACTGTAATAATAGGCGTAATAATTATATAAAACATCAGATTCAGTAAAAATGTGTTGTTTACCGTGCCGCTCTTAACTCCGCCGAAAAGGAATGTTCCCGCAATAAGTATTGCAAATACTGCATTAATAGCTGCAGTATAACCCATCATCGGGATTCTTAAATCATTTGTGTAAGATACAGTCCACTTCTCATATTTCTTGATAGAATCCCTGAATCTCTTGAACGAAAATACTGACTGTCCAAATGTCTTGACAACAGGAATTCCTCTCACATACTCAACCGCCTCGCTCGACATTTCCTCCAATGCATTCTGGTACTCTGCCATTTTCTTTTTCATGTTGTCGCCCATCATGCAGCTCATTACTGCAAATGCGATTACAACCGGAATAAGGCACAGAAGTCCAAGTCGCCAGTCAAACACTAAAAGAAGAAGCACAAGCCCGACTGGTGTGGCTGTCGCAACACATTTGTCAGGAAGCTGGTGTGCAATATAGGTTTCTGTCGCAGCGCTTGATTCATTGACAATCTTTCTTACCTTACCGCTTCCCTCTTCGTCCATGAATCCAAGTGGAAGTGTAAGTATATGCCTCATAAGCTTAGAGCGCATATTGGCCTGAATCCTGAATGCTGACAGATGCGAACACATCAATGCACCTATGTATATAAGCATTGCTCCTATTGCAAATGCAACGGCACTCCAGCCATATGCAGACAGGTTCTGCGCATTGCCATAATCAGGTGCAACACGAAGCACCTCTTTAATTAATCTCCATATAAAATAAAATGGTACAAGTGCAACGAAAGCACTTATCGTAGCAAGTACCCATGACGCAATTGTCAGATACCTGTAATTACCGGCATATCCAAACAACTGCTTAATTGTATCTGGCTTTTCCTCTTTCTTTGCCATAATAATCCTCCTTGCTTTACTGCTCCGTTATATAACACTATTTTAAGTAAGATGCCGCTAACCTGTACTTTTAAATAAAGGCTGCCATTACTGACAGCCATATATTATTATTTACAGTCATTGTATATTACGCTCCAGCCTGCGCTGTGATACTTTTCAAGCAGATCAATATACTCCATCGCCTCTTCCTTAGACATATTATGTCTTATTACCTCGAAAAAGCTCTCAAAAAGTGCGGTATTCATAATATGCATTAAATCCTTTGTCAAAGGTCTTCCCTCCTTGAACTTAAGACCGACTGCTTCCATATATTTGTATGTATAATCTGTCTCAATATCAACCAGATGTTCAACAAAATTCTGGAACTTCGTACCATAAGAACAATTCACCAGAAGATTAAATTCCTCAAAATGGTCATACATATACTCTACAAGCTGTATCATTCCATTTCTCGAATATTCATCAAGACTTTCTGTCTGCATGTCACTCTCCATCGCATGGAATTTCTTCTGGACATCTTCAAAGATTTCTGTAAATTCCCTTGCTGCCGGCTCAACCAATGCTGAAAAAAGGCCTTCTTTTCCGCCATATCGTGAATATATTGAACCAGTTGTAGTTCCCGCTTCCATAGCAATAGTTCTTAACGAAGCCTCAACATAGCCTTTGCTCTTAAATTCTTTTCTGGCACATTCTTCTATCTTCTCAGTAACACCTTCAACCGCCTTAGACACTCACGCCTCCTATCTATAACAGCGTTATATAACACTGTTATAAGTATATTATTTTTATATTTCCATGTCAATATTTCACATCACAAAACTCATTTATTGATATATTTTTATCATTAACCATCATGCTTTGCCTTATCTTTTCTGTCACACCAGATATAGAATACCACATTTAACACAATTCCAAAAATAGTTGCAACCGGAGCAGCCAGACCAATCTTAGTAAGACTCGCATCAGGCTGGATACTCATATAATATGCAAACGGCAGACGGACAAGCAGTGTCTGTGTAAGGCCCTGAATCATTACCCATACCGTCTTGTCATGACCGTTAAAATATCCAATCATACTGAATAATATCGCAGTAACAATCGTCTCTAATGCAAATCCCTTAAGGTAATCATATCCATTCTGTATAACAGCCTCGTCAGTTGTAAATATTGCTGTAAGAAGGTCACCCTTAAACATCACAAACAGGAATACTATACAGCCTATCACAAGTCCAACACCAATACCGGCAAACATCGTCCTCTTTGCTCTCTTTTCATTGCCTGCACCGACATTCTGTGAAACAAATGACGCCATTGACTGCATAAGTGAGCTTGGTATGAGCATTGCAAAATTAACTATTTTACATGCAACACCATATCCTGACGATGCCTGTAATCCCAGTCTGTTAACGAATGCACATAAAGCAAGGAATGAAATCTGTGTAAGAAATTCCTGTAATGCAAGTGGAAGTCCGACCTTTAATGCTCTCCTGCAATGTCTGTTAATTGAGAAATCTTTCTTAGTTATCTTAAACGGAAGTTTTCTCTTAAAAAGTAATACAAGTGCAAATACAACACTTACCGCCTGTGCTGCGACTGTCGCAATAGCAGCTCCGGCAGCATTCATGTTAAACCCTGCAACAAGAACAAGGTCACCTACAATATTAATAACACATGCAACTGCAACGAATATAAGAGGTGATTTGCTGTCTCCAAGTCCCCTGAATATTGCTGAAAGAAGATTATATGCAACTATAAAGAATATTCCTGAGCCACATATTTTTACATATACAGATGTAAGACCTACTGCTTCTTTCGGTGCCTGCATTATAACTGCAATCTGTCTTGAAAAAATAATCATAACAACGAAAAGCACCACTGAAATCATTGTAAACACAACAATAGCTCCGCCTATCAGAGCGCCTATCTGTTCCGGTCTTTTCTCACCAATATATCTTGCAATAAGCACTGTAACACCCATTGCAAACTGTGTTATAACAAATGTAACTAAATTAAGTACCTGGCTTCCTGTCGATACGGCTGAAAGGCCTTCAGTAGTTCCGAATCTTCCAACAACAAGCAAGTCAACTGCACCATACGCCGCCTGTAATATTAACGCCCCAAGTATTGGCATCATAAAAGGAATCAGTTTTCCTAATATACTTCCCTGTGTAAAATCTGATTCTGAATTATTCAATGTCAACTCTCCTTTCGCTCATCACCTTGTAGAATTTGTTAATAGTCTCAATCATAGAATCAGCCTCTTCATCACTAATATCCGTAAGATATTTGCTAAGTCGGCTGTAATAGTCAGCATCATATTTCTTAGACAACTCTTCACCCTTATCTGTAACCGTAATATAAGTTATCCTTGCATCTTCCTGTGAAGTAGTCTTCTTAAGATATCCCTTAGCTTCCATTTCCTTGACAGTACGGGTAACACCTGGTCTTGGCAGATTAAGCCAGTCACTGATGTCCGAAACCTTAACACAATCATTAGTCTCCAACAGATGATGAATTACATCAATATACTGTATATAAGCAGGCGCAACCCCATCTGGCAGCTCTGGCAGCAGTTCCCTAATCCTCTTAGCCAGATAACAGGCATCCAGCATTCTCTTAATCTTGTCTGGTTTCATAACACATTCATCTCCTTAAGCTATATAATTATAGAATTGATTATCTTTGTTAATTATCATAGGTAATTATATATGCATATTCTTGTGGCGTCAACATGATTTCTATGTAAATTCCTGCTCATCGTTGTGAAACCGGTTTGATTTTGCTTGTAATTCTCTATTTTCCTTTCAATATAGCTCGATTTGCATTTTCATGTAACCATCTTTGTATTTCCTTGTAACCTCTTGGTTTATGCTACTTTTATTTTCATGTGGATTCTTTTATGTGATTTTTATTTTCGTATAGATTTATTCATGTGGAATTACCGTTCCTATAAATATCATTTTTCATAAGCACATATAGGTACTTTTTCACTCATCCCAATAATTTCCAGCAAAAAACACCTATAAGACGAGTCCTATGAACTGTCTTATAGGTGTTTACAGAATAATTATCAAAATAATACATGATTTTTCCTTATTTATACCTATAAATCCGCCGATAATACGACTACAAATAGGTATCACATCAAAATGCGATGTTCCCCAAAGGGGAACGATCCCACACGCCTTCTGGGCAACAATGAAGCGATGTTCCCCAAAGGGGAACAAGCCCATCCCACAACAAAACCTTCCGGTCAACAAGGAAGCGATGTTTCCCAAAGGGAAACAAGCTTGAGCCCACGCCCAGGCAGGCCTGTTTTATGGTGTATTGCAGCTTCAGACCGTTGGAAGTGCGCCGGCACTTAGTGAACGCACTCCCGAAGGGAGCAGTGAACTTAGTACCGCTGCGCACTTCCACGAGCGGGAGCGTGTCTGAAGTGCAATACACCATAAAACCCTTACTCTACATTTTTCAATGCATCCGTCTTAGGAATCTTAGAAATCTTCACAAGCTGAAGCACAGCAACAACCGCATAGCATACAATTCCAAGAATAACCATCTCAACAAAACAGCTTCTTCTAACCATGTATGGAATATATCCTGTCATCATAGTGTAAAGATATGATGAGAATGCCCATTTAAGCATAGCATTTACTATAGGTACAGAAACAACCAGTGATATAACTACCATAATTGAAGTTGCAGCTATATACAGTCCTCCAATCTCTCCATTCTTGAAGCCAAGAATCTTAGTCATTGAAATTGACTGTGCATTCTTTTCAATAATCTGTTTAGATAACAGATACATAAGAAGCACGAACATTATAATTCCAAAATACTTCAGTATATACATCATCTCGCCCATTGAAACCTTCATCTGGTTAGACACTTTGATAAGGTCTTCATATGTAACTATTGAAGCAACATATTTATCATCAATATCTGTGAGCTTCTTGTCTGTGAAGTATCCAGTGAAGTAATCATCAGCCTTGTCAAATGTATCAATAAAGTTTTTTCTTGTCATGAATACTGCAAGTGCAGCATCATATTTATAACTTCCTGCTATTGTGAATTCGTACTCTTCATCAGAATAAGGATCCTTCAATTTAAATGTATCACCTTTTTTAAGTCCGTATTTGACCATTACACCATTAGATACAATTATCTCATCATCCTTGATATCCACATCAACATACCTGCTGTTATCCTGAATACCATATATCATAATATCATCTGTCATATATTTTTCATCAGTTGTATCAAGCGATGTCACACAGTACTTTTCTGCACCAGAAGCATCAGTTTCTGCCTGACTTTTTAACACATACTGATAATCACATATCTGTGACTTCTTAACAACATCAGCATAATCATCAATAAGCGGCTCGAACATGATACTGAATACAACAAGTGCACCTGCAATCAGAATTCCTAAAAACAATGTCAGATAATTAGGTATATTCTGGAACATTATCCTTAATCTGAATCTTGTCATGAAAGGAAGCTTGTGGCTTAACTTTATAAGCTTCTTTCTCTTTCTGTTAGTAAGCTCATGTCTTAAGAACTTAAGCGGAGAAAGCCGGAGCTTCTTTTCAAGCACAATAAGATTAACAACAAACATAATAATAATCGGAACAACTGTTGTATCAACAAATGCTTCTGCATTAAGCAGTGTCGTGTAAGTACACAGGCTGTAGCTGTTATAATACACATTTACAAAAAACTTTTCCAGAAGAGTGTAGCCAAGTATGTTACCAACAACAGCAGCGACCATTGTTACAGCAACAGGAAGGACCATGTAATGTCTTACAATCTCACTCCTCTTATAGCCTGATGCACGGAGAGTTCCGATAACCCCTGCCTCCTGACTGATTGTGTTAGATGTTGTAACAGCGAAGACAAATGCAATTACAACAACTACAATATAGTCAAAAAGCATAATTGTTGCCTTATCTGAACCCATATCATCTCCTGTGAAATTAACAGCCTTGTTAGTGTATCTTGGAAGATAATCAGATATGTTCATAATCTCATTATTGCCACTCATTATAAGCTTTGTATCATATTCTTTGATAACATCGCCAAGATTTTTAAGAAAATCTTCAGAAGCCTCTTTTTCAGCCTTATCTCCTATAACCTCTTTGTTATATTTCCATGCATAATTATATTTGACATGATTACTTGAAACATTTTCAAAGCCCTTATCAGTCATAACAGCAATAGAAAAATTAGTTGCGTCAAACATCATGTCTGAATTATTCTCAAAAAGGCAGCTGTAATCAGGAACTGCAACAAAACCGGTAACCTTTAATTTCTTTCCTGCGAGCTTAATTGTGTCGCCTATCTTAATCTTCGCATTCTGTGCATACATACGGTCAAGTGCTATTTCATTATCGGCAGCAGGCATTTCGCCTTTCATAACGCACTCAAGATTAACCTCTGTCCTGTCTTTATACACTCTGATTGTATCACCGCTGTCAGCCTCATCTTCCTCAAAATATCTTAAGTCGTAAAGCTTGCTGTCAGTCTTATTCTCAATATCATTAATAAGTGAGCTGTCAGGCTCTTTATCTAATGCAAAATGTCCATCTTCAAGATTATATTTTTCAAAGCCCTCATCATATGAGTGCTTAACGCTGTTGTCTGCAACAAGGAATCCGCTGACTAACGAAATCATCATAACCATAAACAAGAATATCACAAGATATTTACCAAAATCATGCTTTAATTCTCTTGGCAGACGCTTATTTAAAGGATTTCTCATAATCATTTCCTCCTACCATTCAAGGTCTGCTGCCGTTATCTTGTTATCATTAACATAGTTCTTACGGATTCTGCCATCTCTTAATGTAATAACTCTGTCTGCCATATTCTTGATAGCGTCATTATGTGTAACTATTATTATAGTATTACCGTACTTCTTATTAACATCTTCAATAAGCTTTAATATATCCTTAGATGTGTTGTAATCAAGCGCTCCTGTAGGTTCATCACACAACAGGATATCAGGATTCTTGATAAGTGCTCTTCCTATTGAAGTTCTCTGCTGCTGACCACCCGATAACTGGTTAGGCTTCTTGTCAGCATGGTCTGAAAGTCCTAATGTGTTAAGAATCTCATCTGTATTAAGTGCCTTATCACTTAAGTAAGCACCAACCTCAATATTTTCCCTTACAGTAAGGTTAGGTATAAGATTATACATCTGAAAAACATATCCGAGATGCTTTCTTCTGTACTGTGTGAGACGCTTCTCATTCATATCTGCTGTCTTTTCGCCATCTATTGATATGTAACCCTCGTCTGCATCGTCAATGCCACCAATTATATTAAGCAGTGTTGACTTACCAGAACCTGATGGACCAAGCAATACAACGATTTCCCCTTTATTAACCTCTATGTCTATTCCATTCAGTACTTCCACCCGGCTTTCGCCTTCTCCATAATGCTTTTTGATTCCCTTAATCTCTAAAAACATATTTGCCTCCTTCAGACTCACTTTTTCACATTCTTATATGAACAATCGTTCATATATTCATTATATTACCAC
>ERZ1026876.1289-NODE-1289-length-12702-cov-4.889776_pt1 | contig 12702 bp, 8 predicted proteins | sample MGYA00380168_ERZ1026876 | MGnify/ENA primary metagenome ERZ1026876 (study PRJEB33269, sample SAMEA4719804) | human gut metagenome | biome: human-associated habitat; feature: organic feature; material: feces | place: Cameroon | collected 2013-10 ... | reverse complement strand
AGGACCACGATGCGTTTCTGCGGATTTCACGTCGGAACGTTCCGACGTGAAATCCCGCATCAAGTCAGTTCTTCATTTATGACGTGTTCCAATCAAGAATCGATCCATTTATTCAGTTTCGATTTGAGGGAAACTTTTCCGCAACGTAATCTCATTTTCCGAGACACCACATGAACCATGGATATGGTGTATTCCTCAACATTGTGTAAATCCTGTTAATCCTGTCAAAAAACAGGCATCTCGCCCTCTGGAAAGCAATCTAGGAATACCGTCCCGACGTTTCAACCACGATTCCGCCAAGGGACGGTGAATCGGTCGCGCAGGAGCGCGCCCCTCCCATGCCACGGACGCCACACGCCAAGGCGGTCATTGGATTTACGTGCGATTTCACTGCGGAGCATTCCGACATGAAATCCTCCTTGAAAGACTTTCCGCGTAAGATTTCGTGTCCTTTGCGTAGTACATTGATGGAAGGTGGTTGAGTTGCATCCAGCGATGAAATCGCCGACCATGGCTCGGAAGCCGACCTTGCCAGTGTGCAGAGGTTGTGGTAGACTGTCGGCGTTGACTGCGATTTCTTCGCGGGAAACGATTGCTCTTTACCAAAGCGGATTTGGGCGTCTGCCCTGGTCCGCACTTCAACCATGTTGCGTTCTGCGCATCGTTGGCTCACTGGAAACCTGGAAACTTCCTTTATGCGGAGCCATGCGACGTGTGGGATGCTCCCCCTCAAGGGGGCGCACTCCCTGTCGTGTCTTCCGCATGGGCTTTTCCAGGGCCTCCAGTGAAACACGGAAGGGAAGATGTGTCCCCCTTTTCTTTTCCGTGAATGAGACCGGGGACGTGGAGACTGAGAGATGACGAGAGAACAGGAAAGGGAACTGGGAAGGTTCCTCGAAGGAGTCACGTACCGTGGTGAACCTCTTACTGAAAAAGCTGTTATTGCGCGTGTTGCTAAAGCCAAGCAGGCCGAGAAGATTCTGAACACGAGCCTTGAAAGTATCGTCTCGACAGATGGAAATATGCTTCGGGCACTTGAAGCCCTTTCCCATGTGAAGGTTAACCAGCATGGAGTTCTTGCAAATGCCGTACGTAAATACTATGAAATGCGCAGGGGAAGGAATTTTCCGAGGATCAAAGACGCCCACACTACACAGTGTACGGGTGGAGAAATAAATGAAGGGGGAAAGATATCTCAGGGAGGATATGCGGATAAGACCATGAGGGGACATGGGGACCTTGGTGAGTTCAAGAATGTGGTTCAAGAATTTCACCAGTGGTTGATTGATGAAACTGACCTAACGAAGAATTCAGCAAATCAGTACAAAGTGTATATCAAGAAGCTTTGTGCTGAAGTAGATAAAGGACTTGGAACGGGGTGGTTTGAGTCGTTGCCAATGGATCCTCAGAAGTGGGAATCTATTTCTGCGTTTATTGAGAAAATGGTTCGTACCGCCAAAGGGGATAGAGATAGAAAATCTTGGAACGATTGGCGGAGCGCCTTTCATCGATTTGAGGACTTCTTGCCTGAAATTGCGGATTCATGGGCGATCACATCAAAGAAAGATGACCTAACGGAAGAACCTGTACAGACCAAACCGATCAGCTCATCTTCGTGTGTGGTTGAGAAGAGTATCAAGAATGATGCGAACGATGAAAACGAGGAAATTATTGCGACATATAATGACAAAGAACTATTTAATAGGTTTAGAAGCCGTTTGACGACGCAAAATCGTTACTATCCTAAGTTTAAATTGTTATTCCCTACCCGACTTCTAACAAAGATATTCAAGAGGAGTCGGCCAAATCTTTGGGAAAAATGGTTAAAGAAGGGTATTAAAAACATTGGCATATTAACTGGGAATGGCGACAAAGTCCTTTTTTCGGACGTAGCTAAATTTGAGGTCCTTCGTAATGGAACTATTATCGTTACAAAAAAAGATGGGGGAACTTTTAATATGATGACGCGGACCGCAGAAGGATTCATAAGGGAGGAACGTACGAAACTTGGCTTGTACGATGTTTCGATAGATCATATAAAGCCCCTTGAGAATATCCTTCGAGAGAAGCAGGAATCTCTTGTTGTATTGAAGAATTTAACTGTTCTATTTCAAAAGTTCAACCATGAGAATAGTGGAAAGTTCAAAGAGAGGGCTGAAAGAACTTGGGTCAACATCTTCTTTAAGAACTATCGAGATGTATTGGATACCAAGAGTATGAGGGATGATTTTGTTAAACACGATTTACAGATTCTTAATAAACTAGAGTATGAGTTGATGGATCGTAAAGAGAATGCCATAAAGGGTAAGAAATATTGAACCCCGCCAGCCAGTAGTCAGTGCAACACTCGTTGCATGGCCCTGTGCTGACGAGGAGTTTTTGCTTGTTGCCGATGTTATAGCAGTTCTGATTTGGGTTCGTAAAGCGGGCTTCAACCGACAATGGGAAACTGGTGAAACAAAACTAACAAAGGAAGGAATACAATGGAAAGAAAAGCGTTTAGGGCTTGGTTGTTACATCGTTTCGGCGAAGAGGCGAAGAATGGTGCTGTCGCTGATGGCGTTGCGCGATGTGAAAGAATCGAAAAAAGCTTTGGGGTTGATCTTGGACAGATAAACGCCGCCACGATCTTGTATTTGTTGACGTATAGTAAAGACGACGAACAACAACATCGCCCTCTTCCTCCCGGACTTAAGATAAATGGCAATGCATATAATTGTATGGCAGCTCTAAAAAATGCAGCGAAACTCTATCTTGCTTTCAGGAATGGTTATGGTCCGGATTGTAAGTTAGATGGATGTGGAGATACTTTGTCGTTTCTCGATGACGAGATCGTTGATGGGTGGCGAAGTGGGGGGCATGTCGGATGCTGCCGGGCAGAAGAGGTCTCCAATGGGACCAGTAGAGCCGAAAGCTCGACAAAGCAAAGTAAAGCTATAGAAAGATTGCCTCTCTGGGCCAAACGAAACGAAGATAATCCCTATCGGATTATTCGGGCGTTCTTAAAGTTGGGAAATGTTTCAGGAGATATTAACAGCATTCGGAGCTTGGATAAGATTCGTCGTCTTTGTTCAAACAAGGCCCTCCATCCAGACATGTATGTTGAAAAGTTCCGGGGATGCTGGGCGAGTTTGAAGACAGACAAAGGAAACTCTTACGGTCGCATGTTCGTACAGAATGGGGACGATGTAAGCCTTCCTCCGGAGCTTGCTTTGGCATTGGAGCCATTGGTCAGTGATTTCTTAAAGCAATGATGGCGTAGCTTTTCATGTGTAACAAATTGGGTAGCTATTTTAAAATGCGGCCTACCGTAACGTGAAGGACCGCGAAAGCAGACTGTTGCGTTCATGTCCTTCAAATTAGCCACTCGATAAAGCAAAGGGAAGAATAATGAAGATTGAAATGGGAGAGTCGTTGGCATTGTCCTGGCTCAGGCATGTCAAGAAATGCTCCATTGTCCAGGCAAACTGGAAACCGTCGTTTGAGTGGGAGGAACAGGACGACGAGTTTGTCAGTTATGCCATGGAGGAGGCCCATAAATACTTTGAGAGTCATGGTTTCCCGGTATTGCCGTACGAGAAAGGCAGTAAAACCGTCGATGCCTATAAAGCTCTGATGCAGACCGAATGCGACGGCATTGGCGTGAAAGTGGGGCGCGGGACGTCCGAGAACGAGTACTTCGCGATCGAGTCCGCATTCCACGCAGATGGCCTGCATTATGGCAAGGCGCCGGAGGACACCGCGGCGAAGGTTGCCGAGAAGATGGTCAGAATCGCGCTGGCGCTGTATTACTTCATGGGAGTCAAGAAGGCGCATGTCTATTTCGCAGCGCCCAAAATCACAAAGGGCTTCTTTGAACCGGTCCAGACCGCCTTTGCCTTGGTGTCCGAGTTCTTCAATCGACCTGTCTTTGTGGAAAAGGAGATGGCGTTTGACTTCGAGCTTCTACTCAACGCACCCGCTAACGCCGAGGCCGCTAACGCCGAGGGGAGTGGGAAATTCGGGGACCGCTTTAACGACCAGCTCCTCTGGCCGATCAAACGTCTTCTTCCCATCATCGATGACACGGCGGAACTGTTTGTCCGGGCGTTGGGGATGGACGAAATCTGTACGGCGTACTGCGATGTGTCGGGATCGAACCTCCGGCGTGCGTTGAGGTCGCTGGGAATCAAGTTCGAAGAGTTCCTGAGGCGCTGTAAAACGTTCAAGGGCGTCGAGCAGATGTTGGATGGCCTGAACGACGAAGGCGGGAACAGGGCCCAGGCGATTCGTGACTATGTGAGCAACATGAAATGGAATGAACTGGGTCTGAAGAAGAAACTGACCAAATATGACATCAAACGTCTGGCACGTGAGGAAGATGGCCCCCAAAAAGTTAACGAGATTCAGCAAAGAGATGTGGGCAGTGTTGTGATCACCTTGGAACCGTTGGATCCCAAAGAGTTTAAGAAAAAACTATTAAAGACGAAAAAGGCACAGCGCATTCTTCACTACGCCAATGGGCAGACGAAGGAGGAGGTCTGGCGTGCAAATTCGTTCACAGAGAACTCAAATCTGATGTGCAATATTCAAAGTTCTGCCGTTTATCGTACTGCCGCCCAAAAAGGTATTGTCAGGATTTCATACCACGTTTAGTCAAAACCATACCAGAAAGAAATCAAATGAGTACGTTAAGACTAGAACCGGCTCCGATTACGGACAATGGCGTTCTTGACCAGTGCAAGAAGGCGCTGAACAAATGGTCGAATTCACTTCCGTTCTCGGTAACGAGAAACCTTGGAGATGCCGTCCAGCTGGTATCGGCGAACATGTACCATGCTTATTCATTCAGTGTCGGTACGGATTTCGTCAAGCGGAAGTTTGATTTGCAGAAAGGCGGGAAACCTGGTAACGCCCCGACGAGCATTGACCGTTTTACGCTGTGGAATGTCCCCGGTGTGAAAGATATGGGGAACTTCGACTTTGCGATTAAGGAGACATGCCATAAGGAAACGTGTGCCCATTGCCATGGAAAGGGTGAACTGACATGTGAGGGTTGCCGTGGAACTGGTAAGGTGGTATGTCCATCGTGTGATGGGAAAGGCAGACACGATTGCAAAAAATGCCATGGGAAGGGTGTCTTACGTTGCGACCGTTGTTACGGAGGTGGTCCCATTGATTCGATGATAGAACCAAGTGGAATCTTCTTTGCTGGTAAAGGGTATGTTTTCGACAACAATAAGAATAAGATACGTTGCCCTAAATGTCATGGTTCTGCTCGTAGAGAATGTGATGTATGTCATGGGGAACGTCTTGTCAAGTGTTCAAAATGTGGGGGGAATGGTAAGATAAAGTGCGGAAAGTGCAGTGGTAGCGGTGTTGTTGTGTGTGACGAATGCGATGGGCGCGGTTGGAACTCCTTTACCTGGCATTTGATTCAGGAACAAGGCAAGGACGAACTCCGCATCATGTTCTACGATACGGGGATTGCCGAAAAACACGAAGTCAAGAAGTACAAGAAATGCACGACGACATCACTTTTGTCTGAAAAGAAAAATGCCGGGCAGGTCTCAATGTCGGGCATCGGTACGGATTGTGCCGACTTTGCGACCGAACTCCATGAGAAATGGAAAGAGACCTATGCAAAGTTCAGTGGCGTCGAGGATACCCATGTCCTGACGCAGCAGGTCGATTTCATTCAGTACGACGTTCTCATTCGCTATGAGTACAAGTACAACGACAAGGTCTATCTCGTTTGGATTGATCTCGCCAACAAGAAGGTCTTCGAGGGGGCCGAAGGCGGCATGATGGCCGAATGGTCCGGCAATGTTGCCAAGGATGGAGACAAGTTTGCGGGCAAGGATCCACAACGGGCCATCCGTTGCTATGCCATGGCGTGTGCCATCAGCAAGGATAACCAAGAGCCTGCAAAGAAGATTAGGTCGCAACTGGCCTTGGGGTCGTGGCTGTTTCGTCTGGCAACGGCGGGCCTTGGCGGTTGGCTGTGGTCGGTTTTCCTGAAGGCACAGGGGGCGGATTCCGTCGTTGGGTGGTACATCGCCGCTGCCCTCGTGGTCCTTGACCTCTTGTTTGCACGCAAGGGACTCTGGATGTCGTTTGTCGCGGCGGCGGGCGTCTATGGTTTTATCGTGTACCTGTTCCCGGAACTCATGCCACCAGACATTGCGACAAAGGTTGGTTCCGTGAAGCGGTTGCTCCCGATTGAAATCACGGGCAATGCGCTGCTGCGGGAATACATGGTCTACTCGGTCCTGCTTTGGATGGGCGGCACATTGCTGTTTGCACGAGACTTGGCGTTGCGTATTCGTGGCGGTGTCTTGGTGTTCCCGGTTCTGGGTGCGCTTGTCGGTGCGGCATGCGCCCCCACCGGGTACCTTGACTTTGCCAAGGATCCGTCTAGATTCCTCCTCATTCTACGGTATGTGACCTATGGTGTGTGTGGACTTGCCATAGCACGGACGTTGAGTCGTGCGTTTGTCCAGAACTGTGGTCGTAATGCCCAGAAGTTCCCGAACTTCTTGATTCGACTTGAGGCCAAGACGCTGAAGCCCACTTTCTGGTTGATGCCCGTGTATGTGGCAGTATTCGCAGGTGTTGGGGCATTCTGGTATTCCCATGCGGGCCCTGGCGTCGGCATTGAGGAAAAGGCGGAGGCCGCTAGACGGTTCCTGCAAGATGAACGGTCGGGCCAGCGTGGCCGATATTACCTTGAATTGACCGCGAACAGCGGTTATGTGCCGTCCATCTCGCTGCTTGCCGAACTTAAGCTGTTCGGGAAATGCGGATATGCGGTTGACCTTGAGGAAGGCTATGCAATGGCGGCAAAGGCCGCCGGGATGAATGATCCGCGAGGTTGCCGCCTACAGGGATCTTGTCTTGAGTCAGGCCGGGGAGTGGCGCAGAACCTGACGGAAGCGAATGCGTGTTATGCCAAGGGCGAGAGCCTTGGCGACACTGAATCCGCTCAGGCGAAGTCCAGGACCGATGCGATTGCAAAGGTCTGGAATCCGGCATACGCAAATGACGCGAGTGCACAGTATAAGCTGGCGATGCATTATCTGAAAGGAGATGGAATCGCCAAGGACGATGCAACGGCACGGAAATGGATGTCCAAGTCTGCCGATGCTGGATTTGTCAAAGCGCAGATGACAGTCTGCGATTGGCTGATCAAGGGCGTTGGCGGGGAAAAGAATCCCGAACTTGGCGTGAACTATTGCGAGAAAGCCGCGCAACAAAATGACCCCGAAGCGATTGCAGTACTCGGCTACTACTATTTTGAAGGTAAGGTCGTTAAGCGGAACTACCGGAAGGCCATTGATGGATTCCTTCGTGCATGTGAAAAAGGTTCGGAAAGCGCGCCGTACATGCTTGGTTTCTGCAGCCGCGAGGGATTGGGAGTCCAGAAAGACCCCAAGAAGGCCTTTGAGTATTTCAAGTTGGCCGGTGACCGTGGTTCGCTTCCCGGTACGTTTGCCTGTGGAGAATGCTATGAAACGGCCTATGGTGTAGACGTAGACTATTCGGCTGCCCTTGCCTGCTATGTGAAGGCCTCGGAAAAGGAGTGGGAAGCGCCACTTCTTAAGAAAAGCGTGGCTGACGCCAAGATTGCCGCATCAAGGATCGCCAAGATCGGAAGATATTGGAAACTGGCCAAGGACGGCGATGCGATTGCCATGGACAATGTGGGACAGTGCTTTGCCGCCGGTGATGGCGTCAAGAAGGATGACGTCAAGGCCTATGAGTGGTTCGCCCAGGCGGCCGCCAAAGACAATGTAGACGGCATTGTCCATAAGGCCGATGCCCTCTACAATGGAGTAGGGGTGAAACAGGACGTGGCCGCCGCCGGAAAGGAGTATGTCCGTGCAGCCGCCAAGGGCCATACCTATGCCCTTTACATGCAGGGGCGGTGCCATGAACACGGCTACGGTGTCGAGAGAAACCTAACAAGTGCATATGCATGCTACAGCGATGCGGCCAAGAAGGGCAACAAAGACGCCGGCGATGCCGCGAAGCGAATCGCCGTACCGGCGAAATACTGGGATGCGGCATTTAAACGCAAAGACGCAAAGGCGCAGTACGGTCTGGCCCTGTGCTACAAGCGTGGGGGCTGTGGAGTTGACCAGAACGATGTCGAAGCGTTCACGTTGTTCCGCATGGCTGCCGACCAGGGGGATGCGATGGCGTTGTTTGAGGTTTCGAAGTGCTACGCAAAAGGCGTCGGGACGCATCGGGACGATGCGGAAATGAAGAAGGCGGTCATGGCCTCTGCCGACAAGGACTACGCCCCTGCACTCTTCTTTGCAGGTGAACTTCATCAGGTCGGGCGGGCGGTCGAAAGGAACGTGACGACGGCTTACAACTACTTCTGCAAAGCGGCGGCGGCGAAGTTCCCGGAGGCCGAAGCGCGCGCGAAGATGATTGCGCACATAGCGAAATACTGGGATGCCGCAGCCAGGGGCGATGCAGACGCACAGTACAACCTTGGAGTCTGCTATCGCGATGGGGTTGAGATCGCCAAGGACATTTCATGTGCCAAGGCGTGGTTTCAGAAGGCGGAATCCCAGGGCCACCACGATGCGGAATACGCGCTTGCCGCATTGTACGTAGCGGAAGCCAACGGAGATGGGACGGCCATTGCCCAGAATGCCGTTCCTCTGCTCAAGAGGGCGTCCGCTGCGAACCAGGTCGATGCCCGGGTTCTGTTGGGTAAGTTGCTGTACCGAGGGATCGGGATCGATGAAGACTATGAACAGGCGGTAAAGCTCTGGGACGAAGCCGCTGCCGTGGATAATCTCGAAGCCAAGTATTGCCTCGGTGACTATTATTACACGGGACGCGGACTGTTCAATTCTGGAAAAGACCAGGATAAGGCCATGAAGATGTGGAAGGAGGCATCCGCTGCCGGCAATTTTTCCGCATCGCGTCGCCTGGGTGAGATCTACGCCAAAGGTTCCGGCCTCTTTGCAGGCGGGAAGGACAGGGGGAAAGCGCGGAAGTACTTGAAACGCGCAATTGACAAGGGAGACCGTGCTTCGATGCGGATACTTGGCGAGATGTTGGAGGATTCTGGCTCGCTTTCTGATAAGAAGGAGGGGGCGGAATGGCGGCGTAGGGCCAAGGAAGATGCCGGAGATTCGAATCCCGATCTGAAGTGGTATTCCGCAATGAAAACCCTTGATTGATGTTCGAGTGGATGTCTCCTGGGCGGAGAGACTTGTCTTTCCGCCCAGGAGGCGAAGCTCGGCAGGATGGTCATTCATGTCAGTCTTTTGGAGAAGGTGTAGGATGAGGAAGTCATTTTCACTGGTCGGCCTGGTTTGCTTGGTCGGCTTGGTGTTTCATGTTGGATGCTCGCGGGAAAGCAGGGAAGAGGCGATGGTCCGCATGACAAAGGCGGGCAGGGCCCTCAATGGGGACGTCCGTCCGAATGACGTTGAGCATGAGGTCCCGAACGTCGTCATTGAACAGCAACGCCGGGAACGTATTCGCCAGAACACCATGTGGACTGCCGACAACAGGGCTCTGCATCCAATCGAGTATTGCCAGGCACAACTTGAGGAACTTGAAAAGCACGATGCGCGCCTTGAGGTGGTGGCACATGAAGTCGCCACGAAAAAGGCCGAGGTGGTACGCACGATGGGGAATCACGAGGGGAGGCTTAAGAACCTTGAGAAGTTTCTGGGGGAAGCGAAAGCGACCTACCGCGTATGTGAAACCAACAATGTCTGGCCCGCTCAACTTGGCGGATTCTCGCTATCAAAGGGAAAGGTCCGAGAGAAGATCGTTGACGCGGCTAGACAGATCTCCGTTCTACGTACCCGGATTGGCACACAGAGGAATCAGCTCGTTCAACTTGAGAAGAAAGCCGATCTCGTTTGGGAGGAACAGAAAAGGCTCGCCGCTCTGCGTGAACGTGTTGAGACGACACTCAGCGACCTCAAGCTTAAGAAAGTCATTGACGGAAAGACGGGCATATCGGATTCGCTTAATGCCATTCATGACGCGATGGGCTCTCTTGGCGTTGACTATGACGATCCGAAACTCGATGACATCTTTGCCCCGGATCGTAAGTCCGCAATCGATGAGGACTTCGACAGGATTATGGCGGAGTAAAACTCCTTTGACTGGATTTGTCTGCGTGTCCAGCGTAGGTGCATTTTATGGTCCTCTCCCATGAAGTGTGCGGTAGACGGGTTTAAAGAAACGGGCACCATGTTTCGGCTATTGTTTTTTGCTTTCCTGATGACGCTTCTGTCTGGTTGCTTTGTCGTTACCGTCAACGGAGAGAAACCGAATGACCCCGATGTTGAAATCGGAGGTCACTACCATTTGCATAGCCTGAATGCAGGAGGATTGCCGGTTGGCAAGGAAGATTTCCAACGAGACAGGGGAACAAGGGAGTTTTTGGGGGGAGATGATTCGATAGAGATTTCCGTCAATGTCACTCATGAAAAGATCGGAAAGGAATTGCACTGGCTTCAGGGGGTAAACCTTGTTCCGGCGTGTTGTACGTGGTTCTTCTGGCCTTTCTCGGTTCCCGAAGAGACGGACCGTTTCTCCGTGGAGGTGACGTCCGATCTTGGTCGTGACATTGTGGACATTGACGTGAAGAAGAATCGTTGGATCTCGCTCTTTTCACCGTTGGCATTGATCCCTGCGATGTTTTCCGATGCAAATGTCTATGGAGAGACACCCTCTGAAGAAGAGAAACTGGCCGCAAGCAGAAAGGTCGCCGGTAAGATGGTTGTGCGTGCGGTGAGATCGACCCTGCACAAGACCAGATATGATGCGTATTGCATGCGTAGGCGGAAGGCGGCGGAAAAGGCGAATGCGCAAATGGAGCTTAGGGAATTGGCGCAGAGCCGTGTGCGCCGGGAAAAACTGGTTCGGTCGTTTGCCATGAAAGAGGCGCCGATGATGTGGCAGGCGGTACAGAATCTTCGAGGTGAGATTGAGCTGCTGGATCAGAACATTCAAAGTCTTCGGAAAGACCTTCTGGATTTCGGGCGTGATCCAGGGAAAGATGCGGATTTCATGCGCATCAAGAAGATACAAGCCGATATGCAGTCCAGCCTGGACTCCATTTATCGGAAACTCCAGGATGCCTACATCGCTGCGAGAAAGTATGACGCACTGCCAAGACGAAAAGACTACGAGGCCATTCGACGAAAGGTGCTTGAAGACGGCATTCGTGAGGCGGAGATAATTACACGGCGTTTCAAGGAGATGGGGCGAAATAAATAAGGGGATTTCCATTGAAAATGAAGAAAAGGAGATTAGTACATGATAATCATGAAGGTTTTGTTGAACATCATCCTGCTTCCATTGTTGCCATTGCGTTTGGCCTGGCGGTGGACGGGCGGGGCGAAAGCCTCATGGACTACGAAAGATCGGTATGGGCGCGATGTTGTCATGAAACAGGGGGGATGTCTCCCGCATGTACTTGGTACGCTCGTCATTGCCGGCCTTCTCTACGCCATTATTGGTGTATGCATTCAGAAAGTAATGGAAGTGGTTGCCAAGTAAAAGAAAGCGAGATTCCATAGCGAAGAAGAGAAGAAAGTTGCCGACGTCAAACGACTTTGGCGTAGGCAACTCATGGCAAAACAGGAGAGAAGGCTATGAAATGTCCAAAATGCGGGAGAGAGGTACCTGATGGGCGTCGAGGCGCCGGTGTCTGTGCATGCGGTTCCGATTCATGTGCATGTGGTTCCGGGGCCTGTGCATGCGAGTCTGAATCAAAACAGGACGAGCCCCTTACCAAACAGGAAATGATGCTGTTGAAGGTTGAACGCTTCTACGATGCCCATGAACTATTGGTACGAGTCCTTATGTATTGTAGTGCCGCAGTCTTTCTCGCCTTGACCTTCCTGGTGTTTTGGAAGGGAACGCGGTTTGTCATGCGGTATTTTGAATAGGCCGTGTGGGTGCTGTCCCATTTTCGGTGAAAGCAAAAATGAGAAAACAATGAACGAAGGGGCTTCGAAAATTGGCTGTTACAGCGTTTCGGGGAACAGAAAGAAAATGATTCCGTTGCGGATGCCATTACACGGTGTAGGGGAATTGAGACGGCCTTTGGTATCGATCTCGTGAAGGTCAACCTTGAGATGATTGGATATCTTCTGACGTATTCAAAGGAGGACGAAAGGACGAATCGCCCACTTCCTCCTGGCCTACAAATAAATGGGAAGGTTAAATGGGAAGGTGTATGAGGGGATGAGTTCGTATAAAAATGCCATAAAACTGTACTGGGCGTTTCGCAACAGGCAGAACTCCAATGTCGACATGCACAAGCTCAAATTCTAGTCAGTGCGATTGAAAGGCGATTGAATCGCGGGAAATCGTGAAACGGTTGGTTTCGGCTCGTGGGCGGGGGGATTTCCAGAATCAGGTCTGACCTGATTCTGGAAATTTTTACAGTGTGTGTTACCTGTTGGTGGTGGGTACGGACACAATAAATTGCGTCCCTCCCGTGGGAGGCGATTTACGGAGGGCGGGATCTTGGTGAAATCTGCTATACTGTTCCTGCTCATACAGGAAGTCAGATTGCCACCAACAACTATGCCCTCCAAGTTCCCCGAGACATCCGCGCGGCTCATCGCCGCCATCGGTTCCAGCCCGCAGTCGCCCCGCTGGCACGAGTTCATCGCCCGCTACTCGCCCGCCCTGCGCGCCTTCGCCGCGCGCCGCTTCCCCACGCTC
>ERZ1026876.1283-NODE-1283-length-12728-cov-13.758068_pt1 | contig 12728 bp, 9 predicted proteins | sample MGYA00380168_ERZ1026876 | MGnify/ENA primary metagenome ERZ1026876 (study PRJEB33269, sample SAMEA4719804) | human gut metagenome | biome: human-associated habitat; feature: organic feature; material: feces | place: Cameroon | collected 2013-10 ... | reverse complement strand
TATGCCGAGCAACAAAGTCCGCACCCGTTTTGCCCCCTCGCCCACCGGCTATATGCACGTTGGCAACCTGCGCACTGCGCTGTACACCTACCTGATGGCCAAGCACGAGGACGGCACCTTCATCCTCCGCATCGAGGATACCGATCAGGGCCGCTATGTGGAAGGCGCCGTGGACGTCATCTATAACACCCTGCGCGAAGCGGGCCTGAACTGGGACGAAGGCCCGGACATCGGCGGCCCGGTGGGCCCCTATGTCCAGAGCGAGCGGATGGGCATGTTCAAGCAGTATGCCGAGCAGCTCGTCGCCGAGGGCAAAGCCTACTACTGCTTCTGCACCGAGGAGCGGCTGGAAGCCCTCCACGCCGAGCAACGCGCCCGCGGCGAGATGACCCACTACGACGGCTGCTGCCGCGACCTGCCCGAAGAGGAGGTCAAGAAGCGTCTGGCCGCCGGGGAGCCTTATGTCATCCGCCAGAAGATCCCCCGCACCGGCATCACCGGCTTCGACGATGTGGTCTACGGTCACATCGAGGTCGAGAACAGCGAGATGGACGACCAGATCCTCATCAAGACCGACGGCATGCCCACCTACAACTTCGCCAACGTCGTGGACGATCACCTGATGGGCATCACCCACGTCATCCGCGGCAGCGAGTATCTGTCCTCCACCCCCAAGTACAATCTGCTGTATCAGGCCTTCGGCTGGGAGATCCCCACCTACATCCACTGCCCGCCGGTCATGAAGGACGCCCAGAACAAGCTGTCCAAGCGCAACGGCGATGCCAGCTATCAGGATCTGCGCGCCAAGGGCTACCTGAGCGCTGCCATCCTGAACTATATCTGTCTGCTGGGCTGGAGCCCCAAGGGCGAGTACGCCGAGCAGGAGATCTTCTCCCTCGACGAGCTGCGCAAGGTCTGGAGTCCGGACGGCATCTCCAAATCCCCCGCCATCTTTGACCCCCTCAAGCTGCGGGCCATCAACGCGGAGTACATCCGCCGCCTGAGCCCGGAGGACTTCCTCGCCGCCGCCGAGCCGTGGATCGATCAGGCCGTGCACGCCCCCATCGACAAGAAGCTCCTCTGCGCGAACCTCCAGCCCCGGTGCGAAGTGCTGGGCGAGATCCCGGAGCAGCTGGACTTCTTCGACGCCATGCCGGAGTACGATGTGAGCCTGTACACCAACAAAAAGCAGAAAACCACCCCCGAATCCGCTAAGGAGGCGCTGGAGGCCCTGCTGCCCGTGCTGAGCGACGAGGCGCTGGACTTCACGAACCGCAACGCCGTCTTCGACGCCTGCAAGGCTAAGGCCGAGGAGCTAGGCAAGAAGAACGGCTGGCTGCTCTACCCGCTGGGCATCGCCCTCTCCGGTAAGCAGCGCACCCCCGGCGGCGGCACCGACCTCGCCTGCATGATGGGTCGCGAGACCACCCTCGCCCGCGTGAAGGCCGCCATCGAGAAGCTGAACGGGTAAGTTTTTGTTGCTTCCCCGCACGCCCCCAAAAACCGCCCTGCGGCCGCGCTACAGTATATGCAAGCGGCGCGGGAAACAGAACAACGACAAAAGATCCCCGCCGGAAAGCGGGGATTTTTCATGCTCAAAGTTCTGAAAACGGATGTTTCTCACCCCTTTGCGGCGGCGCTGATGCCGCGGGCCGCCGTCCGCCCGGCGCTGCGGCAGGGGTCGGCATTTCTGGCCGGATTCCTCGGCGGGTGGGCCGTGCTGTACGGCACACTGATGCCCTTCGGCTTGGGGCTGACACTGGGGTTCGCGGAGGACTGCTTCGCCGCCGGGGCGGCAGGGGCCCTGCTGGGCCTCCTGCTCCACGGGTTCGGGGCGCTGTCGCTGGACAGTCTCTGTCTGCTCTGTGCGGTGGGGGCCGCCGTGGCTGCGCGGTGGCTCTGGCCGGGCCGGTTCCGCCCTGCCGCGCTGGCGGGCTGCGGGGCACTGGGGCTGGGAGCCGTCTGCTTTGCCTTCGGCCCCACGGGCGGCGGAGTCGATCTCCTGCTGACCTGCGGAGCGGATGCTCTGCTGGCGGCGGCGCTGGGCTTCGCGCTGCGGCGGTTCCCGCCCGAAACGCCCGGCGTCGGGATGCTGCTGGTCGCGGCCGGGGCAGCGGCAGCGCTGGGCAGCGTTTCGCTGGGGCTGCTCTGCCTTGGCGTGGCGGTCTGTGCCGCCGTCGAGCTTGCCCTCTGCTGCCGGGGCCAGCCCACCGCCGCCCTCGCGTACTGCGCTGTGACCGGGGCCGCCCTCTGTGCCGCAGACCCTTCCCTCGGCCCGGCAGCAGCCGGGCTTTCCTGCGCCAGTGCCGCCGGGGCCCTGCTGGCACCGGGCCGACGCATCGAAGCCTTCGCCGCCTACGCGGGCGGGTGCGTGGCCGGGGTGCTCTGCGTTCAGCCGCCCGGAAATGCCTTTTCTCTGCTGCTCAGTGCCGGGGCCGGGCTGACAGCGGCGGCACTTCTGCCGAAGGACTGGCTGGCCCCGGTGCCCGCCCCAGAAGCTGCTGCCCCGGAGGAGCGGCCCCGCTTTTCGGCGGCGGCTACCCGGCTGGAAGCGGTGGCGGAAAGCCTGTCCTCGCTGGCGGAGACAGTCAACGAGGTCTACGACGCCCTGCCCCACCGGTGCGAAAGCTTCCGCTGGGTTATCGACAACACCCACGACAGCCTTTGTTTCAACTGTGGGCGGCGGGAATGCTGCTGGAAACAGGAATACGCCGCCACGCTGGACGGGATGAACGCACTGCGTCCCATTCTGGAACAGAACGGACATCTGGAAACCAGCGACCTGCCCGGTGCGCTGTCCCGCTGCATCCACCCGGCGGCTCTTTGCGCGGCGGCAAACAAGTCCTTCGCGCTTTACCGCAGCCGGAAGGAGGCCCGCGTCCACGCCGAAGCCATGCGCACCGCCTTAACGGAGCAGTACAGCGCCGTGGCCGATGCGCTGGGGGTGCTCAGCGAGCAGCTTGGCCGCCCCGGCAATCCGGAGCCCTACAAATCCGGGCGGGTGGCGGACTTCTTTTCGAGCCTCGGCACCCCGCCGCTGGAATGCGCCGTCTCGCTGGACGACCTTGGCCGGACGCGGGCGGCGGTCACCCTGCCCCGCACCCGCTTTGCTGCCGCCGAGCTTTCGGCCTTGGCGCAGGAGGTCGGGCGGCTCTGCCGCCGCACCTTTGAGCCGCCGCAGGTCCTCTCCTGCAAGGGAATGACTACCCTGCTCTTCTCCGAAAAGCCCGCGCTGCGGGCCGTCTTCGGCTTTGCGGCCAGCGCCGCGCGGGGGACGATCTCCGGCGACGCAGTTCAGCAGTTCTGCAGCCCGGCGGCGGCTCAGATGATCCTCTGTGACGGGATGGGCACCGGCCGCCCCGCCGCTGTGGACGGCAACCTTGCCGCCGAATTGACGGCCCGGCTGCTGAAGGCCGGGTTCACAGCGGAACTGGCGGCGCGGCTGGTCAATGTGGCGCTGGCCCTCAAGAGCGACGAGGAGAGCGGCGCGACGCTGGACCTCATCAGCGTGGACCTCTACACCGGCACCGCCCGGCTGTTCAAGGCCGGGGCCGCACCGGGCTTTCTCGTCCACGGCGGGCGGGCGCGGCCCGTGGGGGACGCCAGCCTCCCCATCGGCATTCTGGGCGGGGTAAACGGCCAGAGCCGGGTGGTGCACCTCGCCGCCGGGGATTATGCGGTGCTCGTGTCGGATGGCCTCCTCGTGGACGGCACAGGCTGGGTGCTCAAGCAGCTGGAACTCTCCGCTGCCGCTGCCGACCCGCCCGAACAACTGGCCAAAACGCTGGTAGAAACTGCCCGCACCCGCGCCGAAGCAACGGGCCGCCCCGACGATATCACCGCCGCCGTCCTGCGGCTGGAAAGCTGTGGACGTTGATTTGTTCATAAACGGGGCCTATAATGATAGCATCTGCTCTGTACAACCTCTCCGTCATTGCTTCGCAATGCCACCTCCCCTTGTAGGGGAGGCCTTGGCAGTCCTCGCAAAGTTCCCGGTTTCGCCAGAGGCTCCCCTACTAGGAAAGACTCCCCCGGCCGGGGGAGGTGGCGTGAAAACGCCAGAAGGGGACGACTGTCGAGCGTCAGCGAGACTGAGAGGTTGTACAAAGAAAAACCTCATCTTTGGAGGATATTTTCTATGTTAAACCTCACCGTCGCGCAGGACGGCAGCGGCGACTACGCTTCCATTTCCGAAGCTGTGCTGGCCGTGCCGTATGAGCTGGAAGCCGAGATCACCATCGGCCCCGGCGTTTACCGGGAAAAATTGGTCTGCGAAAAGCGCTGCATCACCCTGCGGGGAGCCGGAGCCGACGCCACCCGCCTTGTCTGGGGCGACGGCGGCAGACTGCCCCACCCGGATGGCCGCTCCACCCACACCTTCCGCAGCTACACCGCCTTTTTCAGCGGGGAACAGCTCACCGTGGAGGATCTGACCATTGAAAACGACGCCGGGCCGGGCAGTGACGTGGGTCAGGCCGTGGCCGCCTATGTGGACAGCGCACGGGCCGTCTTCCGCCGGGTGAAGCTGCTGGGCAATCAGGACACCCTGTTCTGCGCCCCGCTGCCCGAAAAAGAGCGGGAAAAGGACGGCTTCCTCGGCCCCCGCACCTTTGCGCCCCGCCGCGCCACCGCCCAGTATTACCAGAACTGCGAGATCGCGGGTGACATCGATTTCATCTTCGGCGGGGCGGACGCGCTGTTTGAGCAGTGCACTCTGCGCACGGTGGACAACCACATCCCCCACAGCTACATCACCGCCCCCTCCGGCCCGGCCGACGGCCTCGGCTTCGTCTTCTGGGACTGCGATTTCGTCTCGGACTGCCCGGCGGGCACCATCTACTTAGGCCGTCCGTGGCGGCCCACCGGCAAGACCGCCGTGCTGGACTGCCGGCTGGGGGCCCATATTTCGCCGGAGGGCTTCATCGGCTGGAACGACCGCACCGATACCGATTTAGCGCAGTTCGTGGAGGCGGGCAGCTCCGGTGAGGGGGCCGCGCCCCGCCCCGCGTGGGTCCACGCTCCTTCCGCTGCGGATGCCGCCGCCCTGCTGGCCCGCGCCCGCAAGCGCTGCCGTCCGGAACTTTAACAAAAAAGGAACGTCAACATGAAAAAACTCCCCAATGCTGTCAAATGGCTCATCATCGTGGTGGTGCTGGCCCTCATGGGCTGGATGCTGGTCGCGGTCAATGACCGCGCCTCCCGCGTCAAGATGCCGGAGCCCGACAACAGCCTCGGCGTTTACCGCTCTGCCGACGCTTGAATTTGATCCAATAAAAAACAAGACTGCTGCAAACTTCTCTTCCCGGCGAAGCCGTGACGGAGGGAGTGTGCAGCAGTCTTTTCGTTTATCTGCTTGTCATGAGGAACCAGAACGTCGTGCCTTTGCCCACAGTGCTCTGGACACCGAAGCGGAAGCCGTGCTGCTGGAAAATGGCCTTGGTGATGGACAGGCCGAGGCCGGTGCCCTGTCTGCCCGCGTCGGAGCGAGAGCGGTAATACCGGTCAAAGATATAGGGCAAGTCATCCGCCGCGATGCCGGGACCGTGGTCTTCCACCTCGACCCGGACGCCCTCGGCGCATTTTTCCGCCCGCAACACGAAGACGCCGTCGGCCCCGATGTGGTGCATGGCGTTGCCCAGCAGGTTGTGCAGGGCCCGCTGCATCATGTTGGGGTCAGCGTAAACGGGCAGTTCCTCCTCCGGCAGTTCCAGCCGGAGCTGCCAGCCGTTCTGGGTGCAGATGGCATCGTACCGCTCGCTGACCTCGTCGCAGAGCTGGGCCATATCGAAGTGGACCTTCTCGCACTTTTCCGCGCCGCTGGTCACCTTGCTCAGCTCCATGACGCTGGAAACAAGGGCCGTCAGCCGGTCGGCCTCGTCCACGATGATGTTCATCTGTTCGTCGCGGTGGGCCTTGTCGTCGCCGGTAATGTCCCGCACCGTTTCCGCGTAGCCCTTGATGAGGGTCAGCGGCGTGCGCAGGTCGTGGGAGACATTGGCCAGCAGGTCCCGCTGCATCTGGGAGGCACGCTGGACCTCTTTCGCCATATGGTTGAAGTCCTCGGCAAGGTCGCCCAGCTCGTCGTTCCGCCGCGTTTCCACATGGACGGCGTAGTTGCCCTGCGCCACCTGCCGCGCCGCGCCGGAAAGCTGGCGCAGCGGCTTTGTGAACCACTCACTGAACAGCCACGCCGCGCTCATGGAGAACGCGAAGATCAGCGCCGCCGCCAGCGGCAGCACCGTGCTCAGCACCGTGCCCGCCTCGGAAACGTGCATCAGGGTGGTGCTGACGAGGACGGTATAGGCCCCGTCCGACGTCATCCGCCCCACAACGAGCTGATTATAGGCCGAGGGCTTGGCCGCCGGGAGCACGCGGGCAAAATCCCCGTTCTCGCGGCAGTACTGGCGCACCTGACGGGCCGTCGAATAGAACGCGTCGTCGTCCAGCGTATCCGGGAAGGATTTCTGATGCAGACTGCAATAGGACAGGTTCTCGTATTTTTTGATGGTTCGGAGGGTGGCGTCCGAGATATCGACGCAGAAGCTGCTCAGCTCCCCGCCGGAATAGATCTCGCTGCCGAGCTGGTTGAAGAACTCCTCGTTCGTGACCTTGATGCCGCCGAACGCCCAGTAGGAAAGGGTCGTGCCCGACGCAATGGCTTCGTCCATCTTGGTCACGATGAGGTCGGCTTCCTCGGTCAGTTGTTTCTGGATGTGCTTGGTGTACAGCGGCTCCAGCAGCTGCGTGCTCAGGAACCAGAACATCCCCAGCAGCAAAAGGCAGATCAGGCACAGAAACCACATCAACTGCCCCCGGATGCCGATGGAGCGCCGTTTTTTTTCCTGTTGCCGCATCAACTGCGTTCCTCCGTTTTACCGCGCCGCGTCCGGGTCAAACTTATAGCCGATGCCCCACACCGTTGCGATGTAGCCCCGGCACTTGCCCAGATGGCCGCGCAGCATCTTGACGTGGGTATCCACGGTGCGGTCCTCGCCGAAATAATCGTAGTTCCACACTTTTTGCAAAATTTTCTCGCGGCTGAGGGCGATGCCCTTGTTGGATGCCAGAAAGACCAGCAGGTCGAACTCCTTAGGCGTCAGGCTGACTTCCTCGCCGCTCACCCGGACGGTGTGGCTGGCCGTGTCGATGGTCAATTCGCCAAAGGTCATGGTTCCGTCGGCGCTTTCGCTCCGGGGCATGGTGCGGTTGAGCACCGCCTTGACGCGGGCCACCAGCTCCCGCGGGGAAAAGGGCTTGACCACATAATCGTCGGCGCCGCCTTCAAGGCCCGCCAGCTTATCGTATTCCTCGCCGCGGGCCGTCAGGATGATGACCGGCGTGTTGATGTGGCGGGTGCGCATCTCCCGCAGACAGGTCATGCCGTCCATGAACGGCATCATCAGATCGAGGATCACCAGATCGTATCCGCCGCCGCTCAGCAGAGAAAGTGCCGCCGAGCCGTCGCCCGCTTCCTCGCAGACATAGCCCGCATACTGCAGGTGCTCCCGGATCAGCTCCCGGATCCGGGGTTCATCATCAACGATCAGAATTTTTGCCATCAGTGGCTCCCTCCTCACGGAATAATTTCTGATTTTCTGAGGATATCATACAGCGAAGTTTGGAAATTTTTGTGAAGTTTGGGTGAAGGGTTTGGAAAAACCCCCTCCTTCAGTATACCACATTCCGGCGGTGCAATCCAGAAGGGCGCGGCTTGCGCTTTTGCGCACAAGTGTGCTATACTGAAACGATACGAAACCACACACATTTTAAGGAAAAAAGGGACCATACTTCCATGCGGATCGGACTTGTTGAATTGCTGCTCATCCTGCTCATCGCCGCCCTGTCCATCGGCCCCAGCGCCGCCCTCTGGGTGGAGCGCTGGATGCGCCGCGCCCAGCGCTCCACGGCAGCCGCCGCCCGCCGCCGGGCCGCGCAGGAGGCCCAGCGCGCCGCCGAGCGGGAGGAAGTGCTCCAGCGCTTCCAGAAGCTGAGCATCGTCTTTGTATTCTGTGCCGCCGCTGCCCTCGTCTGGGGCTTGGTGCTGCGGCCCATTGACGTCACCGTTACGCCCTACACGGCCCCGGAGATCCAGCCGATGCCGGACGCCGGACCCACCGCCGAAAGCGGCGACGTCCTTTCCGTCACCGGCTGGCGGGATATTTCCTGCATCCGGGAGCGGGACGGCTGGCTCTACTTCGCCGCACAGGCCGACACCCGCGCCGGCGGGGCCGCGCTGCTGCGGATGCGGGAAGACGGCAGCGGCCTTTCTTCCATCCTGACGGCGGACGGCGAGATCACCGGCCTCGATTTTGACCCGGACGGCGACATCTGGTACACCGTGGTCACCGCCAGCGGCGGGGCCCTCTGCCGCGCCGGGTACGACGGCTGGGGTGCCGCCTCCGAACAGATCGTGACCCAGATCGACGGTACCGCCCTCTCCTGCCCCACCGCCGTGGCTGTCGGGGCCGACGGGAGCGTCTACTTCACCGATGCCGCCGCCGTCTCGCCGAAGCACGGCGTGGAGAGCGCCCTGCGCACGGAGCTGGTCGCTCACACCGGCACCGGCAGCGTCTACGTCTACGACCCCGCCGCCCGCACGGTGCAGACCGTGCTGACCGGGGCAGCCGGAGCCTCCGGCCTTGCGCTGGATGAAAACGGCACCCTCTACGTCTCCGACCTCGGCACCCGCTGCGTCTGGAGTGTGGAGGCCTCGGCCCGCGGCCTGACCGCCGGGGGCAGGAACTGCGGGACGGCCCTGACCGGTCTGCCCGGATACCCCGGTGCGCTGGCGCTGGACGAGGACGGCACCCTGTATATCAGCTATCGCTGGGCCCGCGCCGACTGGCTGGAAAACCACGCGGACAGTACCCTGCTGCGGGGAGCCGCCCTCCGGCTGAGCCAGACGATGCAGCAGAATTTGTTCTCCCTGCCCGTCGGGAGCATCCGGGCCGAAGCTGCCGCCCCCGGCGGCGGGCGGCTGACCATTTCCGGCAAGAAAGCGGGCAGCACCACCGCGCTCTGCCCCGTAGGCAGCCGGTTGTATCTGGCTATTTCCGGGGAAACAGAATTGAATTGGGTAAGGATATGAGGTGATCTGACTATGACCGAAGCATTCAAACAGCAAATCGAAGAAGAGGCTCGTCAGGCGGTGACTGAGCTGCTGGCACAGGCCAAGCTCCGCAAGGGCGATGTCTTTGTGGTGGGCTGCTCGTCCAGCGAGATCGTCGGCGGGCACATCGGCAAGGACAGCAGCTTGGAAGCCGCCCAAGCCGTCTACGCGGGCATCGCGCCCGTGCTGGCCCAGCAGGGCATCTGGCTGGCGGCCCAGTGCTGCGAGCACCTGAACCGCGCCATCATCATCGAGCGGGAAGCCGCCGAGAAATACGGCTGGGAGGAAGTCTGCGTCGTGCCTCGCCCCCATGCGGGCGGCAGCTGGGCCACGACCTGCTGGAAGCAGTTCCGCGACCCCATCGCCGTGGAGGAGATCCGCGCCCATGCGGGCATCGATATCGGCGGCACCCTCATCGGGATGCACCTGCGCCGGGTGGCCGTGCCGGTCCGGCTGAGCCTTTCCAAAATCGGCGAAGCAAACATTCTCTGCGCCCGCACCCGCCCGAAGCTGATCGGCGGCGAGCGCGCCCGCTATACCGAGGAGGACTGAGTTTTTATGGCTGAAAAGACACTGGAAGAGATGCGGGAGGCCGTTGCCGCCATCCGCGAGAAGATGGCGGCCGCCGCCCGCGAAGCCGGGCGCGCTCCCGCTGAGGTACAGCTCTGCGCCGCCTGCAAGACCCGCACGGCGGAGACCGTGGCCGCCAGCGCGGCCCTGCCCATCGATGTGTTCGGCGAGAACCACGTGCAGGAGCTCTGCGCCAACTATGACGCCGGGGCCTACTGCGGCAAGCCGAGCCATTTCATCGGGCATTTGCAGACCAACAAGATCAAAAAGGTGCTGGGTCGCGCCAGCCTGATCCAGAGCGTTGACAGCGAGCACCTGTTGGCCGCCATCGAGAGGGAAGCCGCCAAGGCGGGCCTTGTGCAGAACATTCTGCTGGAAGTGAATATCGGCGGCGAGGAGTCGAAGTCCGGCGTTTCGCCGGAGCAGCTCTGGCCCCTGCTGGACGCTGCTGCTGCGCAGGAGCACCTCCGCGTCTGCGGCCTGATGGCCATTCCCCCCGTCAACGACGATGACGCCCAGAACCGCGCCTATCTCGCCGCCGTGCACAAGCTCTTCGTCCAAGCCGGGGAGCGCGGCTACGCCAACGTGAAGATGGAGACCCTCTCCATGGGCATGAGCGGCGACTACGAGAACGCCATCCGCGAGGGTGCCACCCTCGTCCGCATCGGCACCGCCATTTACGGGGAGCGGGATTATTCAAAAAAATAAATCTCTCCGAAGGTGACTGAAGGAGTAAAAGAGGAGAAACCATGGCAAACGATCAAACCAAACCCATCCAAGATCCCAGTGCCCACCACACCAGCAGCCGCGCACTGATTCGGCGGTTCCTGCCGTATCTGGCCAAGTACAAGGGCGTGCTGTTCTTTGACCTGTTCTGCGCCGCGCTGACGACGCTCTGCGACATCATCCTGCCCAAGATCATGAGCACCATCACCAACTCCGCCATGGGGGTGGGCATCACCCTGACGGCGGGCATCGTGCTCAAGCTGGCCGGGCTCTATTTCGTGCTCCGCATCATCGACGGTGCCGCCCAGTATTTCATGTCCGGCATCGGTCACATCATGGGCGTCCACATCGAGACGGATATGCGCCGCGACGCCTTTGACCACCTGCTTCTGCTGGACCACACCTACTACAACAACACCAAGGTCGGCACCATCATGGGCCGCATCACCAACGACCTGTTCGACGTGACCGAGTTCGCCCACCACTGCCCGGAGGAATTCTTCATCGCCTTCATCAAGATCTTGGCGTCCTTCCTCATCCTCTGCCGTTCCAGCTTCCCGCTGACGCTGGCGGTCTTCGCCTGTGTGCCGCTGATGGGCATCGTCTCGGTCAAGCTGAACCAGAAGCTCCGCGCCCGGTTCCGCCAGCAGCGCGTCCAGATCGGCGAGCTGAACGCCACCATCGAGGACAGCCTGCTGGGTCAGGGCGTGGTGAAGGCCTTTGCCGCCGAGGAGCAGGAGCGGGCAAAGTTTTTGCAGGGCAACAAGGACTTTGAGCAGATCAAGACCCTCGGCTACTACGCCATGGCCGCCTTCAACACCTCCACCCGCCTGTTCGACGGCCTGATGTACCTCGTCGTCATTCTTGCGGGCGGCCTGTCGCTGGTGTACGGCAAGATCAGCGCGGGCGACCTCGTGGCCTACGTGCTCTACGTCTCCACCCTGATCGCCACCATCCGCCGCATCGTCGAGTTCGCCGAGCAGTTCCAGCGCGGCATGACCGGCATCGAGCGCTTCGCTGAGATCATGGACACCCCCGTGCCCATCCACGACGCCCCCGACGCAAAGCCCCTGCAGCCCGGCCCCGGTGCCATCCGGTTCGACGACGTCAGCTTCGAGTACCCCGATGACCACAACAAGGTCCTGCACCACGTCAGCCTTGACATCAAGGCCGGCGAGCGTCTGGCGCTGGTGGGCCCCTCCGGCGGCGGCAAGACCACCCTGTGCAATCTGATCCCCCGCTTCTACGATGTGACAAGCGGCCACATCTACATCGACGGGCAGGACATCCAGCACGTCACCCTCAAGAGTCTGCGGCAGGACATCGGCATCGTCCAGCAGGACGTCTACCTCTTCAGCGGCTCGGTGGCGGAGAACATCGCCTACGGCAAGCCCGGTGCCACCCGCGAGGAGATCGTTGAAGCGGCCCGTCTGGCGGGCGCAGAGCGGTTCATTCTGGCCCTGAAGGACGGCTTCGACACCTACGTGGGCGAGCGCGGCGTCAAGCTCTCCGGCGGCCAGAAGCAGCGCATCGCCATTGCCCGCGTCTTCCTCAAGAACCCGCCCATCCTCATCCTTGACGAAGCCACCAGCGCCCTCGACAACGAGAGCGAGATCTTGGTGGGCCACAGCCTTGAGAAGCTGGCCCACGGCCGCACCACCCTGACCATCGCCCACCGCCTGACCACCATCAAAAATTACGACCGCATCCTCGTCCTCGGTGCCGAGGGCATCGTGGAATCCGGCACCCACGACGAGCTGCTGGCAAAACAGGGTGTCTACTACCGCCTGTGGAACCAGCTTCCGGGCAAGGATACGCTGTAAAACTTAAAATCAACGCATAAAAAAGCGAAGCGGCTAAATTTTCAACCGCTTCGCTTTTTATTGTGGAAAATGAAGCCTTACTCTCCCACGATCAGGCGCACTGCACCATAGATACCGGCGTCATTGCCGAGGCTCGCGGACTTGATGGGCGTCTCGCGGCAGGAGCGGAAGGCATACTCCTTGAAGTGCTTGACCAGCGGATCGAAGAGGACATCCCCTGCGCGGGCCACGCCGCCGCCCACGAGGAACATTTCGGGGTCGGTGGTCGAAGCGATGTTGGCCAGCGCCATGCCGAGGGTGTTGGACATCTCTTCCACCTCGCGGGCCGCCAGAGCATCGCCGCTGCGGGCCGCATCAAAGACATCCTTGGCCTCGAACTCTTTGCCGCGCAGAACGCAGTCTACCTCCGGGTTCTCTTCCAGCAGCTTCTTCATGCAGCGGACAACGCCGGTGGCGCTGGAATACTGCTCCAGACAGCCGCGCTTGCCGCAGCCGCAGAC
>ERZ1026876.1281-NODE-1281-length-12733-cov-8.592522_pt1 | contig 12733 bp, 8 predicted proteins | sample MGYA00380168_ERZ1026876 | MGnify/ENA primary metagenome ERZ1026876 (study PRJEB33269, sample SAMEA4719804) | human gut metagenome | biome: human-associated habitat; feature: organic feature; material: feces | place: Cameroon | collected 2013-10 ... | reverse complement strand
AGCTCAGACGCATAGGTCTGGAAGGTTTTCTTGGTTTCCAGCGTCTCGCACATTGTGTTGACTGCATCCTGTACAAGGCTCATCTTCTCAAAGTCCTGTGCGTCCACCAATTCCTGCAGCCGGAACCCGCGTTCTGCCAAAAAGCCGTCCGTTTTTCCGATGACCGTGCTAATACGCTGAATCAGCTCCGTTTTGTCCACCGTTGGGTCAATGCCCGCCGGGCTGTTCTTGCTGACCGTATAATCTGCCAGAGCCTTGCGCAGCGCCTTTACGATACCAATATAGTCCACGATCAGGCCGTTGCTCTTGCCTTCCGAAACACGGTTTGCACGGGCGATGGTCTGCATCAGGGTATGGGCTTTCAACGGCTTGTCCAGATACAGACAGGACAGACACTTTACATCAAAGCCCGTCAGCCACATGGCACAGACGAACACCACCCGGAACGGATTCTTGCTGTCCTTGAATTCTTTATCCAGCTCCCGTTTCTCCATCTTGGCACGGTGCGGCAGAATATCCAGCCCCCACTTTTTGAAGGTCTGCACCTCGTTCTGCTCCTGACTGATCACCACTGCCATTTCGGTTTCTTTCATCCATGTCAGTTTGCGGGCAAACTCCTGTGCTTCCTGCTGGGTCGCTGTGCCCTGCCGGGCTTCCAACTCCCTGATCTTTGCCCGCCAGCATTCCTGCACATAGTTGTACATCCGCACACAGGTAACCTTATTCAGGCAGACGAACATCGCCTTGCCGCTGGTCCAAAGGTCAGAGTAATGCTCCACAAAGTCTTTTGCAATGGAGCGCAGCCGTTCATCTGCGGTGAGGATGTGAATTTCCTTTGCAAATTCCCGTTCCAGCTTTTCCTCCTGCGAGGGGTCAAGATCGGCAGCTTCAATGGCGTCCAAGATCCGCCCGGTGATCTCCGGCTTGTCCAACTGGGCAATCTTATCCGCGCGGTTCTCATAGTACAGCGGCACCGTTGCGCCGTCCTCCACCGCCCGCTTGAAATCATACACCGACAGATACCCGCCAAAGGTGCGCTCGGTGATATGGTCATCCGCCAGCAGCGGCGTGCCGGTAAAGCCAATGCGGGATGCCGTGGGCAGCAGGTGCATCATGTTGTCCGCAAAAATGCCGTACTGGCTGCGGTGGGCTTCGTCCGACAGGATCAGAATGTCGTGTTCCGGGTAGATGGGCGGCTCCTTGGGCAGGTTGAACTTCTGGATCAGGGTAAACACAAAGCTGGGGTTGCCCCGCAGCTTTTTTACAAGGTCTGTACCGCTGGATGCAATAAATTGCGAAGCCTTGGTCTTGCCCAGCAGACCGCAGTTTTCAAAGGTATCGCTGATTTGCCGGTTCAGCTCGTCACGGTCGGTCAGCACCACAATGGTGGGCGAGCCTGCAAACTTGCGCCGAATCTTCTGCGCCAGAAAGACCATGGAGTAACTTTTGCCAGACCCCTGCGTGTGCCAGAACACACCCAGCCTGCCGTCTTTCAACTTGCGGTTCTCGTAAGCACTGACAGCTTCGTTGACGCCGAGATACTGGTGGTTACGCGCCAGAATCTTGGTGGTGCGCCCGCCGGAATGGTCGTAAAGGATGAAGTTTTCCAGCAGATCGAGGAAGGTTTTTTTCTCGCAGATGCCCCGCAGCATGGTTTCCAGTTCCACGCTGCCTGCATCGCTTTCCTTCAGACGCTTCCACTCGTGGAAAAACTCGTACTTGCTGCCAAGCGTGCCCACCTTGGCTTCCAATCCATTGGACAGCATAAGAAAAGCATTATAGTAGAACAACTGCGGAACAGTATCGAGGTAATCCCGATAATTGTCTATGTAGGCGTTCTGCACATCCACGGTGGGCTTTTTCAGCTCGATAAACAGCAGCGGGATGCCATTGACAAAGCCCACGATGTCCGTTCTGCGGCGGTACAGCTGCGAGTGGATCTTCATCTCTTTTACGGCGAGGAAATGATTGTTTTCCGGGTTTTTGAAGTCGATCACCGCCGCGCTTCGGATTTCGGTGCGGCCATCCGGCCGCTTGACCGTCACCGGGATGCCATCCCGCAGCAGAAAATACTTTTCCTCGTTGATCTGCATCAGGGATGTGGTGGAAACGTGCGCCGTAAATTTCTTCTGCACCTCGTCCAGCTGGTTCGGGGTGAGCCACGGGTTCAAGCGCAAAAGCGCCTGCCGAAAATACCGGGTCAGCAGCACTTCCCCATAGCTGGTGCGGCCCAACGTCCCATCCGGCCCCAGCTTTTCGGAGTTGTAAGCCAGCACCACCTCCCAGCCCAGAACATTTTGCAGCAGATTGCCTGCGCTGTTTTGGACAAGGACATTTTCGGAGTATTCACGGCTCATAGAATCACCTCATTTTATCCCACAATGTCAATAAACTTCTGGCCGAACTCTGTTATTGTATAGGATGTCTCATCATCTTTAATCGTATTATTATCTTTATCTGAAAACAATGGTGTATTTTGCTCATACATCAAGCCCAGCGCGGTCAATCGTAACAAATCTCTACACTGCGATTGCTTTCGCACATGATGATTTATCTTTAATAGTTCTTTATCCCCCGGAATAAGTTGCTTTGCCATTGATGCGTACTCGGCAAACTCTGCCCATGTAATTGTCTCTTCTAGGTAAGCAATATACAATTTTGCCAGCATTTGTGATTTTTCATATTCGAGATAGCTATCCAGAACAACCAGAATATATTCAATTTCCTGTTCACTCTTCCGTGTATCACTATTCAGTTTTTCAAGCAGTTGCTTTCTTTTGCTTTCGTCTGTGCAGCCTCTATTCAGTTCTGCCACAAACAATGCAAGCTGTTTGATTTCATGTCTCTCTCGAATCGTGTGACCAATCCTATAAAGTCCAACCACAGTTGAAAGAATTGGAATATCCTTTAGTATTCCATCATCCATTACTGCATCAAGTCCGACTTCTGCTAAATCTCCCACAGTATCGCAAATATCACTTGAGAGCGAATTTTCAAGCGAGACCACTAATTCTTCTGTATTTTCTCCCATAAAATCACACCCTTGCTTTTTCCGCCAAGATACCTTTTATTTTCCAAAGCTCACCTTCAGTTGGGACACTTTCTTTGTTCTTTCCACATTGTCCAATTCCAAAAATGCCAGTAAGCACAACTGATATGTTTCATCATACCAATTTTCAAGTTCATCCTTTGACATTTTTGCAACTATCTCTTTATAATTTTTATCTCCCTCCATACAATTATTATGACGAATATTTAAATTATTTAATAGAGCAAAAACATCATCTTCTAATTTACTGTTTATACATTTAAGTTGCTTTCTCTGTGGTTCTAATTTATCTGCTAAAATCCGAAGAATCTCTCTTTTTCGTGCAATATCTCCTTTCAAGCTATAATGATTATATTCCAAAGCCCTATATGATACGTCATCTTCTACAATTTCAGAAACCGCCATCGCCGCCGGGTCTTTAGGAACAAGTATTTCTATATTCCCCTGATTTACTTTCGTATAGCCTATTTTTTCAACAACTTGAAGAACCTGTTTCACATATTCTTGACTCGGCGTTCCAATATGATCTAAACTTGGATTTTTAGGGTATAGCCACCATGCCAAATTATAAGAGTATTCACAGAACAAAAGTAAATAATTCAAATTGAATTTTCTGGGATGACGTTCAAAATAGAGGTTTTTAGATTCCTCAAAATCATCAAGTGACAAGCATGTTCCCCGGAACGGGATCTGCATAAAATATCCAGCGCAAAATTCTCTGAGTGTAAAGTAATATCTTGCTTGAGCATCTGGATATTTCTCAACATAAAATAAATGATATAATCTCTCATACTCTCTTTTTAAATCAACCTTTTCCTCTTTTAAAATCTGCTCAAGGTTTTTCCGTTTCATATTCACACCTCCACTTCTCCGCTCATCAATTTGGGCAGCAGTCTATCCCGAGCTTCTATAAGCTTTGAATTTGCTTGTAGCTTATTCTTTATTTGCTCCATAAACGGCCTTACCGTCTCTTCAAATCCATAAATCAAAGGGTCTTTTGGAATTTGAATATTGATACTGTCAAAGGTTTTGCCAATTATCGTATTAAATACTCCACCATTTGCCATAGTTTGCAATGCTTTAATTTCATTGTTAAGTGCAAAGAACAAATAATACGGCGCATCATTCTCTTTCATTTTTAGAGCATAGCAAGATTGATTCATCGCCATTGGAACTGCAAGTATGGTCGTTTTTCCTACTGTTCCACGCGCTGTAATGATAACCGTTTTGGGCGGGTATAATCTGCTATTACAATTTTTCAACCCGCCTTCAGTAATATTCATTTGAGTTTTATATGCAAAAAAAGCACCATCATTATCTTTAGGGGTATAGAACGGTATTTTCCCATTATAGTAGTCTGGAATTGAGGTTTTAGGTGTTCCTCCGCTCATAATATCTACTTTGCTACTGAATGGATAAATACTCCACCCCTCCGGCACACCATCCACAATTTTCGTGTTTTCATGCCCCGGAAAGCGCAAGTCCACAAACCACTCTTTATAAAGCCGTTGGGCTGCTTCTTCTAGTAGTTTGATTTGTTTCTGGTTATTTTCAATCAGGTCATCATAGGCAGAGAGAATGTCTGCAATGCGGCATTGTTCTTTATATTCTGGAATACAGAACTTGATGGTTGACAGCTTTTCCCATGAAAGATTATCCTGTGCTGTTCCCTGAGAAATTTGTTTACAATCACGTTGCAGTCTATCAAAACAGTATTTTATGAATCTAGTGTTTGCAACTCCTTCAAACGGAACAAACCCCATAATACTATCTGGGAAACAGGCCGGAAACGCCAAAACGCCCGTATCAGCAATATTTGCAGCTATCGTTATACACAATGTTCCTTTGTCCCACAATTTACTTTGTGCCAACCCACTCTCATTATATGTGTCAGAGTATTTTGTAATATAATAATCTGCATTTTTTACATCAGCTGTTTGAATAAACGGATATTTGCCCCCAAAAAGTTTAGGATCATTTCTAGGCCGATGCTTCGACTTTCCTCGCGATACCGTCCCCAACTGGTCAAGCGTCTTATATTCCCACTTCATACCCCCATCTCCTCCAGATTCCTCGAGATGGTTTCCATCAGACGGTTGGACTCTGCCTGCAATTCCAGCAGTTCCTTGTGGATTTCCTTCATCCGCTGGGCAAAATCCACGCCGTCATCCTCCACAGGTGCAACGCCCACATAGGCACCGGGCGTCAGGGATGCGCCTTTCTCGTTGAGGATGGTGTCGCGGCTGGCTACCTTACACAGGCCGGGAATATCCTGATAAACGCCCTCGCCAAACTTTTCGGTCAGCCAGACGGCCTCCTTGGCAACGGTCAGCTTCTCGTTGAGGGCTTCCAGTTCCTTGTCGAACTTTTCCTGCGTGGCCTTGCGCTCCTTGCGGGGTGCTGCCTCCACAGCGGCTTTGGCTTCTTCCCGCTTGGTCTGCACGTTTTGTTCTAGTGCGGCCTGAATCTCTGCAAAGGTGCGGTCGTCTGCCAGTTCTGCGTGATACTCCGCCAGAAACGCCTTGTACTTGTCCGCCTCGCCGCGATAGAGCCAGACAATGGCGTTGAGGTTCTTCAACTGCCAGTCGCTCCACTCGTTCTGGGTGCGGTCCACCACGGTATAGTAATTGCGGGCATCGATGAACAGCACGGTGTCCTGCAGCTGTTCCGGCTTGCCCTTATCCAAAAACCACAGCGAACAGGGCAAGCTCTTGGTGTAGAAAAAGTTGTTGCCCACGCTCATCATCACGTCCACATGGCCGGTCTGGATGAGCTTTTCTCGGATGTCCTTGTCTTTACCCTGACTGTCGGTAGCCGAGGACGCCATCACAAAACCCGCACGGCCATGCTCGTTCAGGTAGGAGTAGAAATAGGACACCCACAGATAGTTTGCGTTGCCGATTTCCTTGGCCTTGTTCACGCCGGGCAGTCCAAACGGCAGCCGTCCGGCACTCTGCGCCGACTCCGACTTGACCTTATCCACGTTAAACGGCGGATTTGCCATCACATAGTCGCAGCAGCCGTTCAGGTTGTGGGCATCGTGATAGAAGGTATTGGCTTCATCGCCGGACTTGATCACACCGGTCAGACCATGCACGGCCATGTTCATCAGGCAGAGTTTGGCGTTGTACTCCACCTTTTCCTGTCCGTAAAACGTCATGGTGTTGTTGGCGATCATGCCTGCATGGTTTACAAAGTCGCCGGTCTGCACAAACATACCGCCGCTGCCGCAAGCCGGGTCCAGCAGAACACCGTGGGCAGGCTCCAGCACATTGACGATCATCTTGACCAGCGATTTCGGCGTAAAGAACACGCCGTCATCCTGTGCCACGTTCTTGGCAAACTTATTCAAAAAATACTCGTAGATGCGGCCGATCACATCGCCGCCCACATCGTCCAGCGCATCATTGTTGAAGATGCGCAGCAGCTCCCCCAGCAGCTCATCCGAGAAGATGGTGTAGTCCTTCGGCAGAACGCCCTGCAGCTGCTCGCTCTGCTGCTCCACCAGTTCCATGGCGTTGTTCACCACTTCGCCCAGACTGTTCAGCGGGTTGCCCTCGATGCCGGTCAACCCCTGCTCCGGGATGTTGGCGGGTAAATTGACTAAGTAATTATACTGCGCCTCCTTGGGCAGAAACAGTGCACTCTTCTCGGCAAAGTCGCTCTGTTCCACCGGCAGCACCCGACCGCCGCGCATGGGACGATCTTTCAGGATCTCCTGCTCCACCAGCTTGAAGCGGCTGTACGCATACCGCAGAAAAATCAGTCCCAGCACCGGCATACAATATTGGTTCGATGTGAGTTTAGAGCCTGCACGCAGCAGATCCGCCGACTCCCACAGGTCGGCTTCCAGTTTTTTGACGTTCACATTATTTGCCACGAGGGGATTCCTCCTGTTGTTTGGATTATCGTTTTCTATTGTATCACATTTTTCCGCATTGTTCATCTCAAATCATCGCTATTTTCTTTTTTGGCTGGAAAAAGCTGTTTACCAATGGCTGACAATGTGTTAGAACCATACACTTTCTCATTTAGAGACGCCAAGCCTGCATCCAAAGACCTGCTAATAAATCAAAAAACATCTCCGAAAAATCCGCAGGACGTCCTAAGTTCTGCTACAAGGAAATGGAGATGCCTATTGAATAATTGCCACCGTACAGAAAACAATCCAACCGCTTCGGAATGCTCTACGCCCACACTCGATGAATGGAGCGCATTCGCATCCTTTCTAGCCGATGTGATTGAGAAGTACGCATCGGTCTTGGAAATAGACAACGCAGTATCCTCAACCAACAACAAAAATCAACAAGATGCTGTTGATACCACTCTTGCAGCCTGATATAATATTCTTGTAATATTTGTCCCAACGCAGTGGTAAGGTCTCCCCTTCCACTGTATTACATACACGGAACGAGGCGCTTAAAATGAATCGTCCAGATGACTCTCCTAAAAATTCTATCATCATCTACACCACGGAAGATGGCCTGACCAAAATTGACACCACCTTTGATGGTGACACCGTCTGGCTTTCCATTGACCAGATGGCCGATTTGTTCCAGCGCGATAAATCCACGATCTCTCGCCATATCAAAAACATCTTTGCAGAGGGTGAGCTTGAACGAGATGCAGTTGTTGCAAAATTTGCAACAACTGCCGCAGACGGAAAGACCTATCAGGTCGAGTTCTATAATCTTGATGTCATCATTTCCGTCGGTTATCGCGTCAAATCCAAACGCGGCACACAGTTCCGTATCTGGGCAACCGGTATTTTAAAAGAATATATGCGCAAGGGATTTGCGCTGGATGATGAACGCCTGAAGAATTTGGGCGGCGGTGGATATTTCAAAGAGCTGTTAGAACGCATCCGTGACATCCGTGCTTCTGAAAAGGTGTTCTACCGTCAGGTTCTGGAAATCTATGCAACCAGCATTGACTACGACCCAAAAGCAGAAATCTCCGTCCAGTTCTTCAAAAAAGTTCAGAATAAAATTCATTATGCCATCCACGGTCAGACTGCCGCCGAGGTCATTTACAACCGTGCAGATGCCGAAAAGGAATTTATGGGTCTGACCACTTTTGTAGGAAATCAACCCACCTTACGAGAAGCTACTATTGCCAAAAATTATCTGAACGAGAAAGAGCTTCGTGCTATGGGGCAGTTGGTTTCCGGTTATCTGGATTTTGCCGAGCGTCAGGCAGAACGTGAACAGCCCATGACCATGCAGGATTGGGCAAACCACCTTGACCGTATTCTGACCATGAGCGGCGAGCAGCTTCTTGTTGGCAATGGCAGTGTGACCCACAAGCAGGCAGTGGACAAGGCTACTGCCGAATATCGGAGATATAAGGCTAAAACCCTCAGCGATGTGGAACAGGATTATCTGGATTCCATTAAGTTTCTGGAGCAAAAAACAGACAAGAAATAACCATTTTGTAAGGTTTTTATGTCACAGGAAAAGACAAAGGTTTACATTTACACCCGTGTTTCTACGGCTATGCAGATCGATGGCTACTCACTGGATGCACAAAAGGCTCGCATAAAAGCCTACGCTGACTTCAACGATTACCAGATTGTTGGTGAATATGAGGATGCTGGAAAATCCGGCAAATCCATTGAGGGCCGTGCTTCTTTCTGCCGGATGATGGAGGACATCAAATCCGGCAAGGATGGTGTTGCCTATGTGCTGGTGTTCAAGCTCTCCCGTTTTGGCCGCAATGCTGCCGATGTACTGTCTACCTTGCAGGTAATGCAGGATTTTGGTGTGAACCTGATCTGCGTGGAGGATGGCATTGATTCTTCTAAAGACGCTGGCAAACTGATGATTTCTGTCCTGTCTGCTGTCGCTGAGATTGAGCGCGAGAACATCCGTGTCCAAACCATGGAAGGTCGCACTTACAAGGTTCTCATCTGCTTTGAAAAGCTCTACTATGTGATGAACCCCCTTGAACGTAAAAAGCTGATGGAACATCTGATTTCTGAAATTCAGATCTACCCGGAGCGTCAGTCCAACGGTCAGTGGCTTAAATCCATCAAATTCCGACTGCCCATCGTTGAAAACGATATTGATCTGTGTTTGGACAATGAAAGTCATACCGAGTGCGTAATCGCACTTTCCAAGGGCGAGATCGACTCTTGAAAAGGAATACTTTAAGATGATACAAACTCAAACCACGGTTTTTGGGAGCGTTATGCTCTCTGCGAGCCGTGGTTTTCCCTCGCTCAAGCTGCCCAATAACAAAAAACGGTCGGAGTTACTCGTCAGGTAACTCCGACCGTTTTATTTCTCTTCTTATTCCTCTTCGTCCTTGGCCCAGTGATAGGCGCAGCGGACAGCCTTATTCCAGCCCTTGATACGCTTGGCGCGTTCCTCTTCCGAGATGGCCGGGCGGAACACGCGGTCCACTGACCAGTTGCGGGTGATGTCCTCGGCGGACTGCCAGTAGCCTACGGCAAGGCCGGCCAGATAGGCCGCGCCCAGCGCCGTCGTTTCCACGCAGCGGGGGCGCTTGACTTCGAGGTCGCTGATGTCGGCCATGGTCTGCATAAGGTAGTTGTTGGCCGACGCGCCGCCGTCCACCCGGAGAGACTTCATGGCGATACCGGAGTCCGCTGCCATGGCGCGGAGGACGTCGTTGACCTGATAGCAGATGCTGTCCAGCGTGGCGCGGATGATGTGGTACTTGTTGCAACCCCGGGTGAGGCCCACGATGGTGCCGCGGGCGTACTGGTCCCAGTGGGGCGCGCCGAGGCCGGTGAAGGCCGGCACGACGTAGCAGCCGTTGGTGTCCTTCACCTTCTGGGCCATATACTCGGAGTCGCGGGCCTCTTCCAGCAGGCGAAGCTCATCGCGGAGCCACTGGATGGCCGCACCGGCCACAAAAATAGAGCCCTCCAGCGCATAATTCACCTTGCCGTCGGGGCCGCAGGCGATGGTGGTGACAAGGCCATTCTGAGAAGTGACCGGCGTCTCACCGGTGTTCATGAGCAAAAAGCCGCCGGTGCCGAAGGTATTTTTCGCCTCTCCGGAGGCAAAGCAGGTCTGGCCGAAAAGGGCCGCCTGCTGGTCGCCTGCCGCACCGGCAATTTTTATCTCGCCGCCGAAGTGCATCGGGTCCGCGTACTCATAAAAGCCGCTGGACGGCACCGGCTTCGGGAGCATACATTTCGGGATGTTCAGCTCCTGCAGGATCTCGTCGTCCCATTCCAGCGTGTGGATGTTGAACATCATGGTGCGGCTGGCGTTGGTATAGTCGGTGACGTGCAGTTTTCCGCAGGTCAGCTTCCAGATGAGCCAGGTCTCCACGGTGCCGAAGAGCAGTTCTCCCCTCTCGGCCCTTTCACGGGCGCCGGGGATGTTGTCCAGTATCCACTTGAGCTTGGTGGCCGAAAAATAGGCGTCGATGATGAGGCCGGTCTTCTGCCGGAATTTCTCCGTCAGGCCCCGGGCTTTCAGCTCGTCGCAATATTCGCTGGTGCGGCGGCACTGCCAGACGATGGCGTGGCAGATGGGCTCCCCGGTCTCCTTGTCCCAGACGATGGTGGTCTCCCGCTGGTTGGTGATGCCGATGGCGGCGATGTCCTCGGCCCGGGCGCCGACCTTGTTCATGGCCGAGAGGGCCACGCCCAGCTGGGTGGCCCAGATCTCGTTGGCGTCGTGCTCCACCCAGCCGGGTCTCGGGTAATACTGGGCAAATTCCTTCTGTGCGACGCTGCAAATTTCGCCCGCTTTGTTGAACAGGATACAGCGGTTCGAGGTGGTTCCGGCGTCCAGCGCCATGATGTACGACATAGGCTCTTCTCCTTTTCCTGCTCTGGTTTTATAGTGTCAGAACGCCAGCGCGGGGCTCACTTCGTTCCGCCGCTGGGTCTGGACGATACAATCCTTGTCCGGCACGACGCCCGCCGCACCGAGGGTGGAAAAGACGGTCTGCAGCGCCAGCATGGGAGTGTTGTTCTCCTGCGAAAGGTGGCAGAGGGCAAACTTCTTGCAGCCCTCCTGGATGAGTTCCAGCAGCTTTGCCGCGCACTCGTCGTTGGAGAGGTGGCCCCGGACCGACTCGATGCGGGCGCGCAGATAGTAGGGGTACGGCCCGCTGCGGAGCATATGCAGGTCGTAGTTGCTCTCGAGGGCCACAAGGTCGCAGCCGGAGAGGGCTTCATGTACGGCAGGAGTCAGCACACCGAGGTCGGTGGCGATGGTCATGGTCTTCTCGTCGGGGGTGTGGATGCGGTAGCCCACACAGGGGACATCGTGGCTGGTGGGAAACGCTTTGACCCCGAAGACACCGATGTCCTCTTCCCTGCCCGGCGTCAGGGCTGTCATATCGCAGGTGGCCGGGACGACGCCGTTTGCGTCCAGAAATTCCAGCGTTTCCTCTGCGCCGTACACCGGCAGCGGATATTTCTTCAGGAAGGTGGAAAGGCCCTTCACATGGTCGCTGTGCTCATGGGTGACAAGAATGCCGTCGCAGTCGGAGATGTTCAGCTCCAGCTCCTTGAGGGCTGCGCCGGTGGTGCGGGCGCCCTTGCCCATATCCACGATGAGATACCGCTCCCCGCTGCGCACGACGCTGCTGTTGCCGGAGGAACCGGAATAAAGAGAGATAAATTCAGACATGCTAAACCTCAACAAATAAAACCCCTCCGTCTGCTGCGCAGTCATAAAAACGCAGGGACCTGACGGAGAGGTTTTTCTAATTACAGAGCCTGTTCCAGTGCAGCGGGCATCCGCTCCACCTTCTTGATGTCAGCACCGAGGCCGCGCAGCTTCTCCACGATGTTCTCATAGCCGCGCTCGATATGTCCGATCTCCTCGATCTCACTGGTACCGTCGGCCATCAGGGCTGCAACGACCATCGCTGCACCGGCGCGCAGGTCGGAAGCACGGAGCGGAGCGGGAGACAGCTTCTCCACGCCCTCGAACACGGCCACCTGACCGTCCACCTGGACATTCGCGCCCATCTTGCGCAGCTCATCCACATAGCGGAAGCGGTTGTCCCAGACGCTCTCGGTGACGGTGGAAGTACCCTTTGCCACGCTGAGCAGAACGCCCATCAGAGGCTGCATATCGGTGGGGAAGCCCGGGTGGGGCATGGTGTTGATTTTGAGGGGCAGGATGTCGCCGGTGCGGCTCACCCGCACAGCATCGTCAAATTCTTCCACCTCAATGCCCGCACGGCGGAGCTTTGCGGTGATAGGCTCGAGGTGCTTGGGGGTGACGTTCTTCACCAGCACATCGCCGCCGGTGGCTGCGGCAGCCACCATGTAGCTGCCGGCCTCGATCTGGTCGGGGATGATGCTGTAGGTGCAGCCGTGCATCTGCTCGACGCCGCGCACCTTGATGACATCGGTGCCTGCGCCGCGCACATCAGCGCCGCACATATTCAGGAAGTTGGCCAGATCGACCACATGGGGCTCCTTGGCACAGTTTTCCAGAATGGTCTGACCCTTGGCCATGACAGCGGAGAGCATACCGTTCATGGTAGCGCCCACGCTCACCTTATCAAAGAAGATATGAGCGCCGTTCAGCTCGTCGGCGTGGACAGTGATCATGCCGTAGTCCACACTGTCCTCTGCGCCCAGCGCGCTGAACACCTTCAGGTGCTGGTCGATGGGGCGGGGGCCGAGGTTGCAGCCGCCGGGCATGGCCACCTGTGCCTTGCCGAAGCGGGAGAGCAGTGCGC
>ERZ1026876.1280-NODE-1280-length-12733-cov-9.368828_pt1 | contig 12733 bp, 9 predicted proteins | sample MGYA00380168_ERZ1026876 | MGnify/ENA primary metagenome ERZ1026876 (study PRJEB33269, sample SAMEA4719804) | human gut metagenome | biome: human-associated habitat; feature: organic feature; material: feces | place: Cameroon | collected 2013-10 ... | reverse complement strand
GAGAAGGAGATAAGAAGCCAATTATTATTAATATATTAAATGGTTTATTACAGGTAAATGTTAACTCTGCAATTGGAGCTCTTAACGAAGATATTGATATTGATAAAGAGGGTAAGGATATTATGATTGGTTTTAATCCTAAGTTCCTTATGGATGCATTAAGAGTTATTGATGATGAAAATGTGACTATGTATTTAGTTAATCATAAATCACCTTGCTTTATCAGAGACAAGGAAGAAAATTATATTTATCTTATACTTCCTGTTAACTTCACAGCTTAACAAGAGAAAGGAAAGTTATGGAAGAAATAGTTTTAAGAGATGAGTTCATCAAACTTGGACAGGCAATCAAAGCTGCCGGATTAGTTGAATCAGGTGTTGAAGCCAAGATTGTTATTCAGGATGGTGAAGTTAAGGTTAATGGCGTTATTGAAACACAGCGTGGTAAAAAGCTTTTTGGCGGGGAAGTTGTAGAATACAACGGCTCTAGTATTCTTATTAAAAAATAGGTGTTAATGTGATAGTCGAATCTGTTGAGTTAAAGGATTACAGAAATTATGAATTTCTGGATATGAATTTCAATGAGCATGTAAACATAATATATGGTGACAATGCCCAGGGAAAGACTAACATATTAGAATCAATATATATGTGTTCAACTTCTAAGTCACATCGTGGCAGTAAAGACAGAGAAATAGTCAGATTTGGAGAAGATGAATCGCATATTAAACTAAATGTCTTAAAGCATGGTATGAAATACCGCATAGACATGCACCTTAAGAAGAATAAAACCAAGGGTATAGCAGTTAATGGCATTCCTATAAAAAAAGCTGTTGAACTTTTTGGAATTATTAATATTGTTTTCTTTTCGCCGGAAGATCTTAATATTATAAAAAACGGTCCTTCAGAGAGAAGAAGATTTATGGATATGGAACTTAGCCAGCTTGACAAGATATATCTTAGTAACCTTGTTAATTACAACAAAGTACTTAATCAGAGAAACAAGCTTCTCAAAGATATAGCATTTTCACCATCAGAACAGCTGATGCAGACCCTTGATATATGGGACATGCAGCTTGTTAAGTATGGAAGTCTTATTATTAAAGGCAGAAAAAGTTTCATAGAAAAGATTAACACAATAATCACTGATATTCATTCAAGACTTACTGGTGGTATTGAGAAAATTAAAGTCTGTTATGTTCCTGATGTTGATGTGAATGATTTTGAAGAAGAAGTAAGAAATTCAAGACAAAAGGATATTAAATACAAGGTTACAGGCAAAGGTCCTCACAAGGATGATCTTATATTTTTAATCAATGATAATGATGTGAGAAAATATGGTTCACAGGGACAGCAAAGAACAGCTGCACTTTCACTTAAGTTATCTGAGATTGAACTTGTGAAACTTGTAATTAAAGATACTCCGGTTCTTCTTCTTGATGATGTTTTGTCTGAGTTAGACAGTAACAGACAGAATTTTCTGATAAACAGCATTGGAGATATACAAACGATTGTTACATGCACCGGACTTGAAGAATTTATTAATAACAGAATGAATATCAACAAAATATTTAAAGTAACAGATGGTCATGTAGTTAATGAGAATTAATTACATTTTGCTTTGTAAAACAAGGAGGAATTAAAGTGGCAGATCAGAATGCAGAGAAGAATTATGGTGGAGACCAGATTCAGGTACTCGAAGGTCTTGAAGCTGTAAGAAAAAGACCTGGTATGTATATTGGAAGTACATCAGGAAGAGGACTTCATCATCTTGTGTATGAGATAGTTGATAATGCAATTGACGAAGCTTTAGCAGGTTTTTGTACACATATTGAGGTTATGATTAATAAAGATAACTCTATCACTGTAATTGATAATGGTAGAGGTGTACCTGTTGATATTAATCATAAGACAGGAAGACCTGCCATTGAAGTAGTATATACCGTTCTTCATGCCGGAGGTAAATTCGGTGGTGGAGGATATAAGGTGTCAGGAGGACTTCACGGTGTTGGTGCATCTGTAGTTAATGCTTTGTCTGAATGGCTTGAAGTTCAGGTAAAGAGAAATGGACACATTTATCAGCAGAGATACGAAAGAGGAAAGATATGTTATGACCTTAAGATAGTAGGTGACTGCGATATTGAGGATACAGGAACTCAGGTTACTTTTCTTCCTGATTCAGAGATTTTTCAGGAAACAACTGTATTTGAATTTGATATTCTTATGCACAGATTAAGAGAAATGGCATTTCTTACTAAGGGAATCAAGATTACTCTTACAGATTTAAGAGAAGGTCTTGAGCAGCAGAAAGTATTCCATTATGAAGGTGGTATAAAGGAATTTGTACAGTATCTTAATAAGAGTAAAGAACCTTTATACAGCCAGATTATTTATTGTGAAGGTGTGAAAGACAATGTTCAGGTTGAAGTAGCATTCCAGCATAATGATGGATACAATGAGGTTGTCGATTCATTTGTTAATAATATTAAGACACCTGAAGGTGGTACACATCTGACTGGTTTCAGAAATTCACTGACTAAGACTTTTAATGATTATGCAAGAAAGAATAAGATTCTTAAGGATAGTGATCAGGGACTTTCAGGTGATGATATAAGAGAAGGTCTTACAGCAATTGTATCTGTTAAGATTGAAGATCCACAGTTTGAAGGACAGACTAAGCAGAAGCTTGGTAATACAGTTGCAAGGGGAGCAGTTGACAGTATAGTAAGTGAACAGCTTACTTACTTCCTTGAGCAAAATCCTGCAGTTGCAAAATCTATATGTGAAAAATCGTTGCTTGCACAGCGTGCGAGAGAAGCTGCAAGAAAAGCAAGAGACTTAACAAGAAGAAAGACTGCACTTGAAAGCACTTCACTTCCTGGTAAGTTAGCTGACTGTTCAGATAAAGACCCTAAGAACTGTGAGATATATATTGTTGAGGGAGATTCAGCCGGTGGTTCAGCTAAGACTGCAAGAAGCCGTGCAACACAGGCTATCCTTCCACTTCGTGGTAAAATTCTTAACGTTGAGAAAGCAAGACTTGACAGAATACTTGGTAATGCAGAGATTAAAGCGATGATTACTGCATTTGGTACAGGTATTCATGAAGATTTTGATATAAGTAAGCTTCGTTATCACAAGATTATTATTATGACAGATGCCGATGTAGATGGTGCACATATTGCTACACTTCTACTTACATTCCTGTACAGATTCATGCCTGATCTTATAAGAGAAGGCCATGTATATCTTGCACAGCCACCACTTTATAAGGTTGAAAAGAATAAAAAAGTCTGGTATGCCTATAATGATGATGAGCTTAATGCAATAATGACTGAAATTGGAAGAGACCAGAACAACAAAGTCCAGCGTTATAAGGGACTTGGTGAGATGGATGCAGAACAGTTATGGGAAACAACAATGGATCCACACAAGAGAGTATTATTAAGAGTTAATATGAATGAAGATGATGATTCAGAACTTGATGTAACATTCTCAACACTTATGGGTGACAAGGTAGAGCCAAGAAGAGATTTCATAGAAGCAAATGCTAAGTTTGTTAAGAATTTGGATATCTAACAAGCAGCGCATAAGACAATATCGGAATATTATGTGCGTGCTTGCACGCTAAATAATATTGTGATGTTGTCTTGTATGGTGCGACTAGCACCATTCGTAAAATCGTCAGATTTTACGAATGCGCGTGATTAGGATTTACGCATGGCGTATTCCAGATTTACACATTGCGTTAATTAATAACTTCACGGAAAGGAATTATAATAATGGATGAACATATCTTTGATAAAGTTCAAGAAGTCGATATGCAGAAAACCATGGAAAACTATTATATAGATTATGCCATGAGTGTTATCGCTTCCAGAGCACTTCCGGATGTAAGAGATGGTCTTAAGCCGGTACAGAGAAGAATTCTATATTCAATGATAGAACTTAACAACGGTCCTGATAAGCCACATAGAAAATGTGCCCGTATCGTTGGTGATACAATGGGTAAATATCACCCACATGGTGATTCATCAATTTATGAGGCATTAGTAAAGCTGGCTCAGGATTTCAATACAAGATATCCACTTGTTGACGGACATGGTAACTTTGGTTCAGTCGATGGTGATGGAGCCGCAGCCATGCGATATACAGAGGCGAGACTCAGCAAAATATCTATGGAGATGACAAGAGATCTTAACAAAGATACTGTAGATTTCATACCTAACTTTGATGAAACAGAAAAAGAACCTACAGTACTTCCATCAAGATATCCTAACCTGTTATGTAATGGTACATCAGGTATTGCTGTAGGTATGGCAACTAATATTCCACCTCATAACTTAAGAGAAGTTATAGGTGCTGTTGTAAAGATGATTGACAATAAGGTGGAAGAAGACAGAGACACAACAATTGAGGAAATCCTTGATATAGTTAAAGGTCCTGATTTCCCTACAGGTGGAACAATCATCGGCAAGTTGGGAATTGAAGAGGCTTACCGTACAGGAAGAGCCAAGATAAAGGTAAGAGCTGTAACTAATATTGAGCCAATGAATAATGGCAAGAACAGAATTGTAGTTACAGAACTTCCTTACATGGTTAATAAAGCAAAGCTTATAGAAAAGATAGCTGAGCTTGTAAGAGATAAGAAGATTGATGGAATCACTGATTTAAGAGATGAATCTGACAGAGAGGGTATGAGAATTGCCATTGAGTTAAGAAGAGATGTCAATCCTAACATAATACTTAACCAGTTATACAAACACACACAGTTACAGGATACATTTGGTGTAATCATGCTTGCATTAGTAGATAACCAGCCAAAGGTGCTTAACCTGTATGACATGTTAAAGTATTACCTTCTTCATCAGGAAGAAGTCGTTACAAGAAGAACAAAGTTTGATCTTAATAAGGCAGAAGAAAGAGCCCACATTTTAGAGGGCTTAATGATTGCTTTAGATAATATAGACAGAGTTATATCAATAATCAGAGGTTCTGCAAATGTACAGATTGCCAAGGAAAGCTTAATAGCTGAATTTGCACTTTCAGAAGCACAGGCACAGGCTATCGTAGATATGCGTCTGAGAGCTCTGACAGGTCTTGAAAGAAGCAAGCTTGAAGCTGAATTGAAGGAACTTCATGAAAAGATTAAAGAATACAAGGCAATTCTTGCAGATAAGAAGTTGCTTCTTGGAGTTATCAAGAATGAAATTTCAGAGATAGCAGACAAGTATGGTGACGACAGAAGAACTTCTATCGGATATGATGAATACGATATTTCAATGGAAGACCTTATTCCAGATGAACCATGTGTTATTGCAAGAACTAACTTGGGTTATGTAAAGAGAATGACACCTGATAACTTTAAGAGCCAGCATCGTGGTGGTAAGGGAATAAAGGGAATGCAGACAATTGATGATGATTATATCAAAGATTTATTCATGACAACATCACATCATGTACTTACATTCTTTACTAATACAGGACGAGCTTATAAGTTAAAGGCTTATGAAATTCCTGAAGCATCAAGAACTTCAAGAGGAACTGCAATAATTAATATTTTACAGTTAGCACCGGGTGAGACAATCACAGCAGTAGTTCCTGTTAAGATTGATACACTTCAGGATACAGATTACCTGTTTATGGCAACTAAGAAGGGTATAGTTAAAAAGACACCTGTTAAAGATTTTGCCAATATAAGAAAGACAGGAATACAGGCAATTAACTTAAGAGAAGATGATGAACTTATAGAAGTTAAACTTACAGATGACCAGGCAGAGATTCTTATGGTAACAATGCTTGGACAGTGTATAAGATTTAAGGAAACAGATGTAAGACCTACGGGACGTTCAGCAATGGGTGTTATAGGTATGAGTCTTATGGATGAGGATGAAGTTGTTGGTGTTCAGGTAAGTACCCAGGGAGATACTATGCTTATAGTATCTGAGAATGGTATGGGTAAGAGAACAGACATTGACGAATATACAGTTCAGCATCGTGGTGGTAAAGGTGTCAAATGTTACAAGATAACAGAAAAGACAGGTAATGTCGTAGGAGCTAAGGCTGTAGATGATTCAAGAGAAGTAATGCTTATTACAACAGAAGGAATTATAATCAGACTTCAGTGTTCAGATATATCTAATCTTGGAAGAATAACATCAGGTGTTAAACTTATTAACCTTGATGAAGGAATTAAAGTAGCAACAATTGCCAAAGTAAGGAAGCAGCCTGCTGATGAAGATGGTAAGGATGCAGAAGGCTTTGAAGAAGACACAGATAAAACAGTAGAATCTGAAGATTAATCTTAAGGAAACTGCCACATCTATATATGTGACGGTTTCCTTTTTAGCAGGAGATAATATGGCTTTAATTAATATTAATTATGAATCAAAAAAACTTGGGATGCCCGTTATGATTAATGCAATTATTCCTCAGGGAAGAGGAAATTATAAAACATTATATCTTCTTCATGGAATGGGAGGAGATTATACAACATGGATTACAAAATCCAGAGTGGCAGATTATGTAGATAATACAGATATAGCAGTCATAATGATTTCAGGTGATAACAAATGTTTTGTAGATAATGTTCATGGAAGAAAATATTTTACATTTTTAACAGAAGAACTTATAGAAACCTGTACCAACTGGTTCGGATTATCATGTGACAGAAAAGACCGTTACATAGCAGGAATGTCAATGGGCGGATATGGAGCTGTACATGCTGCACTTATTAAACCTGATGTGTATGGAAAGGTGTTCTCATATTCAGGACTGCTTGATATAGAGAAAAGATTTGACAACCCACAGGGAATAAATACATATCAGATATTTGGAGACAGAGAAAAATTAGCAGATAACCAATTTGATATAATGAACTGTCTAAAAGAGGATAATTTCAAGACAAATGTGGAAAATTATCCGGAATTTTACATAAGATGTGGATTATCTGATCAGATTCTTACAATGAGCAGACAGTGGAATAAATATGCATCAGATGCAGGACTTAAAGTGAATTATTATGAAACTGCCGGCAGTCATGATTTTATTTTCTGGGATAAATGCATACATGAGACAGTTAATATAATAAAAGACCAGTCGTACAGAATGGAGGATATATATGGCAACAGTAATGAATGTTAATCACTTTTCTATATATCTTAAGCGTAATATGGAATGCACAGTTATTCTGCCATCACATATAAAAAATGATGAGAAGCTTCCAGTATTATGGTTATATCATGGAGGCAGTGGTGATAATACCGTATGGCTGTATCATTCACCAATAGCTGAATATGTTGATGAAGGCAGGTTTGCAGCAGTACTTCCAAATGTGCAGAATTCATGCTTTGTTAATATGAATATAGGAGATAAGTATGAGTCATATGTTGGAAAAGAATTATTCAATATAATTATGAATATGTTTCCATGTCTTTCTGATAAAAGAGAGAATAACTATGTATCAGGCTTTTCTAATGGTGGATATGGCTGTCTTCATATAGCTCTCAAATATCCTGAAAAATATGGAACAGTAGGAGCATTTTCAGCAGGTGACAAAGCTGATTCAGAATTTCTTAATGATGGAAGTGAGAAGTCACTAAGAAGAATACAGCTTTATGGTGATGGAGATTTGCATAAAACAGAATATGGAATTACATATCAGGCAGACAGATTGATAGAGCAGAAAAGTGTAAAACCTGAAATATATCATGCCTGTGGAGAACTTGATCCATGGATAGACATGAATCATATATTGAGAGATTATTTCATGAGTCATATTGAATACAATTATGTATATGATGAGATTGAACAAATCGGACATGAATGGAAATTCTGGCGTGAAGAATTAAAAAGGTTTTTAGAATTTACGGGATTAATTAATAATTAAAATACAAGAAGGAAATTGGGAATGAGAGAGGTTAATGTATCAATAATAACAGACAACATTAAAGAAATGTGCATAGAGGCAAATCATTTTCTCACAGATGACATGAAAAATGTTTTTGAAAATGCAGTAAAAAACGAAGAGTCTGCACTTGGAAAGCAGGTTCTTGGACAGCTTGAAGAAAACCTAAAAGTTGCAGGAGAGGATATGATACCTATATGCCAGGATACAGGAATGGCAGTAGTATTCATTAATGTTGGTCAGGATGTCCATCTTACAGGCGGAGATATCACAGATGCAATTAATGAGGGAGTAAGAAGAGGATATGTTGACGGATATTTAAGAAAGTCGGTTGTAAAAGATCCTATCTACAGAGAAAATACCAAAGATAACACTCCGGCAGTAATACATTTTAACATAGTTCCAGGAGACAAGGTCGACATAACAGTTGCACCTAAGGGATTCGGAAGCGAGAACATGAGCAGAGTATTCATGTTAAAGCCGGCAGATGGAATAGAAGGTGTAAAGGAAGCAATACTTACAGCAGTAAAGGATGCAGGTCCTAATGCCTGTCCTCCGATGGTAGTCGGTGTAGGAATTGGAGGAACATTTGAAAAATGTGCTTATCTTGCAAAGAAGGCATTAACAAGAGATTTGAATGAAGAATCTCCAGTTGAATATGTCCGTGACTTAGAAAAAGAAATGCTTGAGAAAATCAATAAGTTAGGAATAGGCCCTGGTGGACTTGGAGGAACACAGACAGCACTTGCAATCAACATAGAGACATATCCTACACATATTGCAGGACTTCCGGTTGCAGTAAACATTTGCTGCCATGTAAACAGACATTCACACAGGGTAATATAATCAGGGAGGCTAATCATGGATAAATATATTAATGCACCAATAAGTGATGAAGATGCAAAGAGTCTTCACTCAGGAGATTATGTATACATAACAGGAACAATATATACAGCAAGAGATGCAGCACATAAGAGAATGGCCGAGGCTCTGTCAGCAGGACAGCCACTTCCAATAGACATGAAGAATAACATAATATATTACATGGGACCATCTCCTGCAAGAGAAGGAAGACCAATAGGTTCAGCAGGTCCGACAACAGCAAGCCGTATGGATAAATATGCACCAGACCTTCTTGATTTAGGACTTAAAGGAATGATAGGAAAGGGAAAGCGTTCACAGGCAGTAATTGATGGAATCGTAAGAAATGGTGCAGTGTACTTTGCAGCAGTAGGAGGAGCAGGAGCAATTCTTAGTAAATGTATTAAGAAATCCACAGTCATTGCTTATGATGATTTAGGAACAGAGGCTATAAGAGAACTTGAAGTGGAAAATCTTCCTGTAATTGTAGTAATTGACAGTGAGGGAAACAACCTGTATGAAACAGCTATAAAAGAATACAGCAGAGTATAAATATGGCATAAATGGTAAATACTCCTAATATTAATTTATATTAAGGGCTGTTATTACGGCCTTAAGATTAAATGGGAGGAAAAGCCATGAAAAAGAAAATGACACTCAGGATAATTGTAGGAATGCTTACAATTATCCTGATAGTGACAGGCATACTACCGTTTATGACAAATAAAGCGCTCGCCGCAGAAAATGTACTTTCAGATAATATAATACTTGTAACTGAGAATGAAGTATCAGATACAGCAAAAGACGGTTATAGTAAAGTCACATTTAAAATAGGCGACAATACCAAAGATGTATATATAAAAAATGGCAATACTGTAAAGCTGAAATCCAGCAATAAGGACTATGGTGTAATTGCAGGCGGAATTGAAAATGGAGAAGCAATTACAGAAAACACAGTAATATATGCCAAATCATATTCTTATCAGGGAACATTATCTCTTGAAAAATCTATACAAAGTGAAACACCTGACGAAAATGGTTACTATACACTTCAGTTTTCTGCAAAATCGCAGAATCTTCCATCAATAAAAAGTGAGAATCAGAATGTGATACTTGTATTAGACAGATCATTCAGTATGGCATGCTCTGTTGACGAAGATGTTGACTCAGACGCAATGGCACCGACTTATGAAAAGACAAGATGGAGTGTTACAATAAATGCAGTTGAAAAATTTTTAAATGAATTTCTGCCAGAAGGCACATCTAATAAAGTATCGGTTATTTCATATTGTGGTTCAGCAAGAACAGAGATAACTAATGAATCAAGTAAAGATAAAATAATGACTAAACTAAATTATATATACAATAGGAATATGTATAATGAAGATTATAAAAATTCAAGTAAGAGATATAATGTTACTCAAATAGGCAGGGGACTTGGTTCAGCAACTAATATCCAGCAGGGATTAAAGCAGGTATCAGAAATTGCTGGTGATACAACAGGTGCATCAGTAATACTTTTTACTGATGGTGGAGCTAACAGATACGATAATGGGGAAATAGGTGGATATTATTATATAAAAAATAATAATGAAACTAATAGATATAATAAACCACGGGATGAAGTAAACGGTTCGTATTATGCAGGAAAAACCGGTGAAGAGTTAAAAGCTGCCGGTGCTGATATATACACGATAGTTCTTATGAGTAAGGAATCAGATATAACTGATCTCGTAAAAGTATCATTAGGAAATAAATCATTAACCTATGAAAAATCATGGGAAAAAACTTATTTTACATTTTCAGATGGAGGATATGCTAAAGAATTCTATACAGCAGCAAATGCAGAGCAGTTAAACAACAGATTTAAACAGATAATGACAGAAATGACCAGTCTGCCATTTGAAACATCATCAGTAACAGATACACTGGATAAACATTTTGAGCTTGTTGCAGGTCAGGAAAATATTACAGATAATAAAGATGGAACATTTACAGTGAAATACCCTGAAAAAATTTCTGCAACAGATCAGACAGTTACAGTTAAAATAAAGGCAAAAGACGGAGATACAGGATATTCATATACTAACGATGGCTGTCAGTTTGATGGAACAATAGACGGACTTACCTATACGCAGCAGTTTGAAGAGACTCCGGCAGCAGTAATATTGCCTAATGCCGTCGATGATGAATACACAGTTAATCAGAACGAAGTTCTTGACGCCAGTACAGTTCTTGTCAATGATAATAATAAGATAGTCAATAATCCTAAGAGAAACCTTCAATTGAAGACAGAAATAAAAAAAGATGTGAATAATGGAAAAATTAAATTTAATGAAGATGGAACATTTCAGTATATTCCAGACAAGGGCTTTAGTGGAAAAGACACATTTGAATATAATGTAGTTCTTGTTATAGATGGTAAAGAATATATCAAATCAGCAAAAGTTACTATTAACGTGATTCCTAAGCAGCCAGAGACACCATCAGAAACAGCAAGTGAGAAGGAGACACCAACACCAACAGAAACAGCAAGTGAGAAGGAGACACCAACACCAACGGAAACAGCAAGTGAGAAAGAAATACCAAGTGAGTCAGGAACACCTACACAGACAGAAACTCCGGCAGTTTCTCAGAATGATGAGATTACATCTCAAAACATCAGGACTCCGGAAGTAGCTGCTAATGAAGAGGAGGTTATTGCAAAGACCTCTGTAAAAACAGGAGACAGAAGCAATATGATGTATTTTATAATGCTTATGTTATCAGTTGGTACAGCCATGACAACAACAGTAGTTGTATACAAGAAGAAAAAAGAAGAATAATAATATTAAATAAAAAGCCCCTTGACAATATCAGGGGGCTTTGTTAGAATAATAAATGCGTTTGACGCAGAATTTCATATTATGAGTTAAACATATATGGTTTAGGGCTCGCATTCATGGAATCTGGAGTAGTACTCAAGAGGCTGAAGAGGCGCCCCTGCTAAGGGTGTAGGTCGGGCAACCGGCGCGAGGGTTCAAATCCCTCCTGCTCCGTTGACAGAAAGAAAAAGACAGTCAGAATCTTCTGGCTGTCTTTTTCTTTTATATGATATAATGAGCGTTAGAGAGGGGGAACATGCCTACATACTCATCCCGAGCGGCGAATGACTATCATGAACAAAGTTCATGATATAATGAGCATTAGCGAAGACAAGTTATTCACAATATTTGTAAAGTTATAAAGGAAATGTGGAATATGACAGAGAGACAGAAAATGATTAGTGGACAATTATACAAGTCAGGAGTAAAGGAACTTGTTAATGACAGAATGTTATGTAAAGAGCAGTGCTATGACTTTAATGCATTAAGACCATCGCAGACGGAAGAACAGACTGCAATGATTAAGAAGATATTCGGTAAGGTCGGAAGCAACTGTTTTATAACGGCTCCGTTCTGGTGTGATTACGGATATAATATAGAAGCAGGTGATAATTTCTATGCTAATCATAATCTTATAATACTCGACTGTGCGAAAGTAACATTTGGTAACAATGTATTCATAGCACCGGACTGTGGTTTCTATACAGCAGGTCACCCTGTTGATGCAGCAAGCCGTAATGAAGGATGGGAATATGCTTATCCTATTAATGTAGGTAATGACGTATGGATAGGCGGTGGGGTAAAAGTAATGCCTGGAGTAACAATAGGTAATAATGTTGTGATAGGTGGCGGAAGCGTAGTTGTGAAAGATATACCAGACAACAGCATTGCAGTTGGCAATCCATGCAAAGTAATAAAAAAGATAGAATCAGGCGAAGCAAGAGAATATAATATAGAAGAAAAGCAGATATAACTTGTATATAAATGTGGTGTAAACCCCTATATATAGTGTGTTTTAAAGAAATTACAACTTTTTAAAAAAAAATTAAAAAAAGTTGTTGACAATGTGTACACCTGATGATATTATATACAAGTCGCCGCGG
>ERZ1026876.1278-NODE-1278-length-12764-cov-14.372099_pt1 | contig 12764 bp, 8 predicted proteins | sample MGYA00380168_ERZ1026876 | MGnify/ENA primary metagenome ERZ1026876 (study PRJEB33269, sample SAMEA4719804) | human gut metagenome | biome: human-associated habitat; feature: organic feature; material: feces | place: Cameroon | collected 2013-10 ... | reverse complement strand
ATATATGCTATAGCATTTTTTATCACTTTCCTAACTACTCCTTTCTATTTTCTTACTCCATAACTAATTGCATCTACTGGACAAGCATTTTTTCATAAATTATTCCTCCTTTATTTTTTTCACAATAGCATTTTATAGCTACTTTTAATATCATTCTACACACCTTTTATGAAACGTTGATGAAATATAATTTTTTATTTTTCCTACACTTTGAATTATACAGGAAGCCAGTCTGTAATTTGGTGGTATCTTTGCCAATCTTGACAGTAATACCCATAATTCTGTTAGCCACGGTCGATACCTCCTTCCGTAAAAATGGGCATAAAAAACAGATTTCTTCAGGCATGAAAAAAGCACCAACCATTTCTGATTGATGCATAGATAGTGATTTTTCCTTTTATTGTGCTTCCAAAATGTTGTTTTCTGACCTTTTTCATATAGTCTGCTCATATAATCTTAATTCACCTTTTTGGTTTTTTGCCTGATATAATGCTTTATCTGCTCTGTCATACAGAGTTTTTGTATCCTCATTTGCTGTTCTTTCCGTACCACCGATACTCAAGGAAACATTTAATTCCGGTATAAGTTCTCTCATATAGCCCAAAAATTCTTTCTGAATCCCCTGCATAATATTCATGACATCTTTTTTATTTATGTCAGCAGGAAAAAATAGTATATACTCATCTCCGCCCAGTCTTGCAAGAATTGACTTATCACTTGCTTTCTTTCTCATAATGTCAGCAAGTTTGATCAACACATTATCTCCAAACAAATGCCCTTTAGTATCATTTACACTCTTAAAATTATCAATATCACAAATGAAGAAATATCCGCCTGCCTTTCTATTAAATTCTTTCTCCATCAAACCAACTGCATTTTTCCTATTGTTTAGTCCTGTCAACGAATCATACCCTGCCTCATACTTTAACATTTCCTCTCTCTTTAACTGTTCTGTAATATCCGTCATAATACTGATCATGGCTTCCCGCCCATCATTTGTAATGATTTTTTTCCCAATATCATTTACCCAGATAAGACGATTGTTTTTGCCAACAACACGATACACTATCTCATATTCGTTTTTTTCCTGTATCTGTTCCACGATACTTTCTTCTACTCTTTGCTGATCCGCTGTATAAATAACATTCATCATCTTTTCATCCGTTACAGCAATTAGTTCTTCATAAGTATATCCAAGAATTTCCAACATTTTATTATTGATGGTATACAGTGGATAACCTTCTTCCAGATATCCACCCATAATACCTCCCGGAAGTGCATTTGTCACAAGTTCCGTAAGTTTTTCTTCGGATTCCTTCGACAATGTTCCTACTACACTTTTTCCGTAATAAAGCGGAAAGAATGCACCTTTTTCCTGATCGTGTTCTGGGGTAGACATATGCAGACTTGCAATTTTCCATTCATTGCCATCTTTTACACAGGTAGAAGTAAGTCGGGAATGTATTTCCGTAATTTCATTTTCTGCCTTTAATCTGATGTTAAAAACAGCTAACTGCGTACATATACTACCCCCTCCCGAAAAATTTTGAATATAATCACAAATCTCATATTCTAATGCATTTGGAAGCTCCTCAAATTCACTTAACAACAATTCACGAAGCTCTCCTTTATTCCTTGAAATTTCTTGTTCTCCAGTTCCCACCGAAACAACATCTTCTGTAAGAACTGCCAGTGTAGCTTCAAGATTTCGTTCCGTCAAATAATGTTGAAAAAATTTTTCTAATAATTTTCTCATGCTGTCTCCTTTTAAAACCATTTTTTCTATTTAGGTAACTCCTACCAGATAAAACACCACTTGTTTTTTAAATTTCAATAAATATCTTCATACACGTTTTCCAATCACCACAAACCGCACATTTTCTACATGATAGGAACAGCAGGACAGGGTAATAAAATACTGCGATCAGCTCATACTCCCGAACTCATAAGAATAACAATCAACATATACCACCAAATTCAAGGGGGATAATCAGCATCTCTTGTAATGCCGGTTATCCCCTAAACTAAATATATGTTCTCGTCTAAAGCTACATATTATTCATTTTCCTTTTTCTTTCTCACATACATCATTGAAAGTAATCCTGCCAATGACACTCCTAACAAAGAAATCCATAAAACCGTATGACTATTATCACCTGTCTTTGGAGCGGTTATCTGCTGATTATCATCTGTCTGGTTTCCATCATTATCTTTTGTTTCATCACTTCCGGAATCACTCTTAATTACAGTAAATCTTGTAGCGGCTGTGCCATCTGTCCATATTATCTCAAAAGTATAGTTTCCAACAGAAAGGGTATTCAGATAGTCTGCTTTCAGTGTAACAATAGTAGAACCTTTCTTTACAGTATAGTTCTTTACATCAACAAGATTGCCGTCAATCTTAACTCCCACGAACTTAGAAAACTCTCCGCTACCCCTGATAGAAAGGCTTCCGTCTGAATTCTGTTCCCAGCTAGTGTTTGCACCATCTAAAATCTCATAGTCTACAGAGTCAGGGGCAGGAGTGGTATTTTCCATAACGGTAAGCACTGCTGTATTGGATGTATCCGTACCTGCAGAATTACTTACCACACACTGATACTTAAATCCGCTACAGTTTATATCGACTGTGGATGTGGTATAGATTGCTGCCGTTGCACCGTCAATGTTTACCCATCCGTTTCCATCATTTCTATCTATCTGCCACTGATAGGTAAGGTCTGTACCGTTTACTGCTATGGTAAAGGTCGCAGTCTCACCTACCTTCACTGTCGCATTGCCCGGCTGTGTGGTTATGCTTGGTGCAGTCACATCCGGTGTCTGGCTTTCCTGTTTAAATGTAACTTCTATGGTGTGATTAGCCTTCACATCACTAAAGGTGTAGCTTGTGGTTGCTGTCACTTCCAAACCGTCCACCTTTAAGGTATCAATCACATAGCCGGATGACGGACTAATCGTAAATGTCTGACTGCCCCCTGCTGCAACCCCGACAGCTCCGCTAGGAGTAATACTTCCGTTTGCTCCGGCTGTGGCTGTGATGGTGTACCCTGTCACAGGGATAGCTTCATAATTTGCTTTCACGCTTACTGCTTCTGTAGGCATGGTGAAGGTAGTTGTTTCACTCGTACTGCTTGCAAGTGTAATCGTTCCGCTTACTACTTCCCATTCCTTAAACTGCTGTCCGCTTGGTGCTGCACCCGCTGTAATCGTTACCGTCTCGCCCTGTGCATATTGCCCGGTGCCGCTTCCGTTCGTTACAGTCACAGTATATTTCGGTACAGGAATCTGAATGGTATAGGTAAATGTCTCTACACTGCTATCCTGCATACCGTTCTGAACAGCGATTGCCTTGATGGTAGTTGTACTGCTTTGTCCTTCTGTTCCGGTTACTGTAATCGGTGCTGTGTACTCTTTCGTTGTTCCGCTCGGCACACCGCTCAAAATTGTTGGCTCGCTTCCATCGGTTGTATAGTAAATCGTTGCTCCCACTGTGGAAGAAGCAAGTGCTACCGACTGATTCTCTATATAGGCTCCAGCTATCGGATTTGCTGTCGGTGCTCCAACAATGCCTGCCGCACTTATGGTAATAGTAATGGTTGTAGTGAGCGAGCTTCCATTCGCATCAATACTGTCAGGACATGTTACCGTACCATTTAAGGTTACCGTCTGCTCAGTTAATACAGACGGGTCATAGTTTCCGCTTGCCGGTGTAGTTGTATCCCATGTGACCGATGCACTACTTACCGTATTACCTTCTGTCACAATATTTACCTGCTCCGGCAAATTCATGGCACTATAAGTGGTTCCATTCGCTACGGTTATCGCCTGTGGTGCGGTGATACTTGTCAATTTATCCTTTGCTGTGGCAGGAAAAACATATGTTACTGTAAGCGTTCCGTCAGCATTCTTATTAACACTTGTTGCAGTATTACCATTTATGGTCGCTGTCGTGGAATCCGTAAACTCGTAGCCTGCAGCTGCCGTAAGTATAATGCTTGCGGTGTAGCTTGTATTATATCCCGCTGTGGTAGCACTTGGTGTCCATGTAATCTGTGGTGTGGTGTTGCTTACACCTGTGGTTGTACAGGATGCAGATGTATCTAAGGCAGTATTTGCTGCCGGAATATCGATATCTGTAATTGCTACTGATGTGATATCACTGCTTGCAGTTTCTGTTGCATTTACCGCATAAGTCAAATTTTCCGTACTGTCTGTAGTTTCCAGCCAGATTTTGCAGGCGGATAAATCAATTGAGCTCGGTGTATATGATTCTGACGCAATAGCAGATACATTTATCGTCTCTGTTCCCGTAATCTGTTTACTGTAATACCAGTCGTCTGTTCCATCATTGCCCTGCACGACAATTGCCACGGTTTGTGATGTACTGCCCTTAGCTGCCTTAATATCACCTGTTGTGGTGTTATATGTTACTGTACCAATATTCTTTCCTGTTCCTTCCAGTCTTAGAGTCATCGTCGTATACGATGCGATTGTGTATAACTCTGCTGTATCAGATGATGCTGCCTCCGCAGCAGATGCGAAGAGAACAGATGACAGATTCAGATTGGAAGCGGGCTGAACTGCGAGACCGTTGTTGACCACGCTGGAGTAGACATGATCGGCCGGATAGGTGAGCAACACTTCGCCGCCATAACCAGCTTTAGGTGAGCGCAACCAGAACCGAGCTCCGCTGTCCCAGTAACTACTCATGGCAAGTATTGTACTGTTATCACTTCCTGCTTTTATGGTTGTATAGGAATCACCTAAGCCGTCTGCCGCTAGTGCATACAACTTGTCTGTGGTGGTATAGGCTGTACTATTCTTCTTATCCTCCGTTGTCACTGTGGTAGCATTCATCAAGCTCTGCTCGGCTGTTGTAAAATATGATGTATTCGTAGCCATAGTCTTTAATTTTGCACGAAGGTCACTTGCTCCGTAGTGGTTTGGATATACCTCCGTTGGAGCACTTTCATAAACTCCAAAATTTATTTGAAAAGCCTTATTGTTGAAATAATCATCCTCAAACGCCTGATTTTTTGCTATCGGACTTGCGGCAAAGAGGATGGTATTATCCCCTGATACACCGCTATCCTTTCCTAAGATGTACCATTCCTGTGGTGTTCCACTACTGTTTTTACCAAATACCAGCTTGCCATAATTTGTCTCAGTACCATTAGCATTCGGTTCAAATGCCGTCATCAATTCATCCTTGGTTACATAGGTGGTATTGATTTTTTCAATCTCTTTTTCTGCATTTACCGCATACGAAACATTATCCTCGGTTATTTCCAGCCAGATTTTGCATGCGGATAAATCTATATCTGATGTCAAACTGAGTGCTGACTTAATATCTGAAGCATTTATCGTCTCTGTTCCTGTAATCTGTTTACTGTAAAACCAATCCTGAGTTCCATCATTGCCCTGCACTACAAGTGACACGGGTTGTGATGTACCACCCCTCGCCACCTCAATATCACCTGTTGTGGCACTATATTCTACTGTACCAATATTCTTTCCTGTTCCGTCAAGTCTTAAAGTCATCGCCGTACCCGATGCGATTGTGCCTAACTCTGCTGGACTAGATGATGTTGCCATCGCAGCAGATGCGAAGAGAACAGATGACAGATTCAGATTGGAAGCGGGCTGAACAGCGTTCGCGCTGCTGACAATGCGGCCGTCGACATAAACGCCCGGAGAAGCGAACAACGCACCGCCATCACCATAACCGTAAGGCGAGCGCAGCCAGAACCTAGAACCGTTGCTCCAGTAAATATTCATGGCAAGTACTGTACTGTCACCACTCCCTGCTTTTATAGTTGTATGGGAAGAACCATAACCATCTGCCGCCAGTGCATACAGCTTGTCTGTGGTGGTATAGGTTACACCATTCTTCGTATCGTTCGTTGTCACTGTGGTGGCATTCATCAAGCCCTGCTCGGCTGTGGTGAAGTAGGATGTATTTGAACCATCTGCCATACCCTTCAATGCCACTCGAAGGTCACTTGCTCCATAGTGATTTTGAAATACTTCTGTTATGCTTGTCCCATTGTAATTGCAATCACTCCACAGGTTTTGTTCAGTCTTATTATTCTGCCAGTCATCCTCAAACTTCTGCCCTGTTGCTATCGGACTAGCGGCAAAGATAATGGTATTATCTCCTGATACACTGGTATCTTTTCCTAAGATGTACCATTCCTGTGCATTTCCACTGCTGTTTTTACCAAATACCAGCCTGCCGATGGTCGTAGCATTACCATTAGAATCCGGATTAAATGCTTTCATTAACTGGTCCTTCGTGGCAAATGCTGTCACGCTTGGTGCAGTGCCCGTACCTGTTGCTGCCTGCACGGTATCTGCTCCGCCTGACATAGCCGGAACAAGCCCTGCTGCCATAACAAGTGAAAGAACCAATGCCATTCCTTTCTTAAAATTATGCTTTAATTTCATCATTAAAATCTCCTCCGTTCCCGATGTTTTTACATTATTTTTAACAAATTTGCACTCTGATTAAGTATATCATAAAGCACATTAACTTCAATCATCTATCCTCAAATAACTTATTTTTATTGCAAATAACTTGTTTTTTATCTCTTACTCTACTATAATCATTTTTGAATATATGTCTAAAAGCAAAGGAGGGCTGCCATGACAGCAAACGATTTAATTTATAAATCCATCCACATTATCACCGAATACTACAATAACAATCTCCAACCCTATTTTGACAATATAAGCGAAGATGTGTTGTGGATTGGTCCTGCTGAGAGACAGGAAATACGGGGACGTGAACAAGTTATTTCCACATTCTCAGCAGAGGTACACGGACTAAGTTTCACAATGGGATCGATACGTGCAATCTGTATTTCTCCCATCAAAACCGCACATGAGGTTATCCTGCAATATGAAATCTATACCCATTATCCTGATGGAAATACAGATTTACACAATCAAAGGCTTCACTACTCCTGGTACAAAAAAAGGGTACACACAGAAAGCGGTTCTGATTTCCGCTGGGAGATTGCTGTTCTTCACATCAGTAACGCATGGCCATGCGACAGCAGAGACACCATTTATCCGATACACTATCAAAGTTTAAGCTTGCCGGTACGGTTGGTTGAAAAGCCGGAGCGTTACATGACTGTCACAGCGACTGACATGAGTGTGCACCGCATTCCAATAAACCATCTGCTATATATTGAAACGATAAAAAGAACTGCAAAGCTTCGTATTCACACAAGCACGGATACAATTATTGTAAATGGCACACTCCCGGACTTTGAGAAAACATACTCTGATTTCCTGCTTCGCATTCATGCAGGTTTTCTCATCAATCCTGAATGTGTCAGCAAAATTGAACGATTCACCGTTACCATGTCAAACGGTGCGAAGCTTCCTGTTCCCGAAAAAAAATATACCACCATCAAACGCCTGATACTCACAAACTTACAATCCATCTGAGGATTCAAATCTCTTTTTGTAATTTCTGACTGTTAAACTAATAAGTACCCTGCTTGTATACACCTGCGGTGTGGGATATATAACTACATAAGACAACTTCGCTGAAGCTTGTTTTATCGTATGCTGGCAAAGAAAGAAGCAGACACATGGAACATTTTCCACATATCTGCTTCTTTCATTGCGTGTATTCAGTTTTATATGATTGTTGCTATAAATGGGATACAAACACCACAATTTTTGTAGCTACATAACTTTTATTGTGTTTGGCTTGTTTACTATGGCTACGATTTTTTCATCTAATGCAGCCTTTTTCGGATAATGGTATTAGATATTATCTATTTCATAGCACAGGATAATCCTCATCTACTTCACCACACTTTCTTCTCTGAGCTCTTTTATCATTGCCATTACATCATCATCGGAACTCCTGCATTCTCAAATACATCGAATTCATCTATTCTGAAATCCATCTGACACGATGACTTTCAGATACAAAGAAAGACCGCTCATTTTCAATTTTTCTTGAAAACGAACGGTCTTTCACGCTTCTGTTATTTAGTTGAATGATATGATATTGTTCAGAGCCAAGCAGATTTCCGGCAAAAGTGCAAGCCACGTATATACCTCATCATTTGAGCTCTTTGATTTATCAGCATTAATATCAACTGTAATGCCTAATTGGTGTTCACTTGTTCCGGGCAAAGCTACCCATTCCTTAGCAGTTCTTTCTGCTCTTGACTGTGAATATCCTTCATTTATATAAGCCTTTATCTTATCATCTAATATTTTCTGCTGTTCTTCATAAGTTCGATAACCTTCCCGAACAACCGGATATATTCCATCTTTCCTTGCTGCATCAACCATTTCCCTCGCAACTTATTTTTTTTATCTCTTTTCTTTGCCATATTGTTATTTATGCCTTCATCCTTCTTGACCAGCTCTTTATAGCGAATGGCATACATAGAATACCAATCAAGACAGGAATTGTAATAAGTAGATATGGTGACCAGATAAGCTTCCCAAAAATACGAAAAGTATTAGTTCTGAAAATATCTGTTGAACTTCCTACCAATGGTATTAAATCCAATGCTTTTTGCATTCCATAAGGAAGATATTCTGCAATCAACATTGGTCCATATACAACAGCAAGACTAAGCAGTAAGGTAAGTACATTATTTTTTACAGCCGCTGATATAAACATAACAATTCCGGCAAAACCTATTGCTCCAAGCAGTACAAAAACATATTCATAAATTTCTGCCTGCAGCATATTCATAGGTGCAACAGCAATCAGCTTGATATTCTGAATCGGCATATCCCATCCGGCAGTTCCCATAAAAAACAACTGTGATATAACACTTGAAACAGCAAGTAATGCAAATAACTCCACTGTAAACGCTAAACCAGTAAGAATTTTGGCAAGAGCGATTTTCCCCCAACCATTTCGAGTCGTCAATACTAATGCACTTGTATTATCATGCCATTCGCCAGCAAATAAAGAGGATAAAACAATACCGAGAAACAAAGCCATCACAACTCCCAGATCCGCAACCGTACTACCAAGAAGCGTTGACCATCCTTCTACCCACTCATAATGAAATGGTTTTTCTACCTTTCTCTCTATCTGATGTAAAAACTCTTTTTCAGCTCCTACCTGACCACTGACATCCAAAAACTCATCAAGCACCTGCTGTCTTCTTTCATAGAAACCTGTTAACTTATCCGGATCAACATAGCTTATCATCGTTTTATAATTACTGGTATCTCGAAGCTCCGGATACAATGTTCCGAGCCAACTATTAACTATCTGCCAGTCTGTCTTTTCCAGTTCTTCCTCCATACCGTCAGCTTCCATTTGCTGATAATCACTTACTATTTGCTGCAAGGTTTCATCAGTCAATTCTCCACCAAATGAAAGTGCATATCCCTGACTATCCTTTATTACTGTATATCCATCAAAATTATTGCCAAAAGCACTTGTATAGTCATCTGAACTGCCAAAACCGAACCATTGAAACAAAAGTATGCTTCCAAAAATTACATAATAAACAAAACACAACAACACACATATTTTAACAATTTTCTTTCGCCATAACTTTTTATGCTCTAACCAAAATAGTTCCATTCTATTTCACTCCTTCCTCTGTGGGAAAATAAAACAAATAAAGATCTTCCAATGTAGCTTCACAAGGAACCGCTCGCTCACTGGGCATATTGTCTGAAATAATACGCAATATAATTTCTTTTCCTTCGTGCCGTAAATTAGCAACCGTTGCTTTTGTCTGCCATTGTCTAGCTTCTTGTGGAGAAACAGAAAGCTCCCAAACCTTACCATTTGCCTTGTGAATCAACTCAGGAACCGTACCCTGCAATATAAATTTTCCTTTTTTCATCAATAGCACTTCATCTGCTATTGCTTCTATATCCGATACAATATGTGTGGAAAGAATTACAATTTTATCACCTGCATACTCTGAGAGCAGATTACGAAAACGGACACGCTCTTTCGGATCAAGTCCCGCAGTCGGCTCATCCAAAATCAAAATTTTTGGATTATTCAGTAACGCCTGTGCAATTCCTACTCTTTGTTTCATACCACCGGAAAAAGTTTTTACTTTTTTGTTTGCCACAAGGCTTAAATCAACTACTTCCAACAATTCAGTCGCACGTTTTTTTGCAACATTCTTCGGTATTCCTTTCAGTGCTGCAATATACATTAAGAACTCCAGCGCAGTATAATTTGGATAATATCCAAAATCCTGTGGTAAATAACCCAACACATTCCGGTAATCTGCCCCCATCGAAGTTACTTCTTTTCCATCCAGCAATACCTCCCCTGAGGTTGACTCCAAAACAGCACATAGCATACGCATCAATGTTGTTTTACCTGCACCGTTAGCCCCCAAAAGACCATATACTCCCGGCTTTAAGGTTGCACTAACACAATCTACCGCTATTTTCCTGCCATACTGTTTTGTTAAACGATTAAGCGACAATTCCATACATTTTTCCTTCCTTTCTCATCTCTGCAATATAATGAATTTCATTTATAAAGAACATAGCAAAAATCAAAAATGTAACAATCCACACCCCCACTGCTGATGTTTCATATAACCATGGCAATATTCTTGCTGACATCCCCCAACAAATGCAGGAACCCAGCATTACAATCGCACATATCTGTAAACTCTGTTTCTTTTGCAAACGGATCAAACGTAGCAACGCAACCATACACACTAAGTACGGAACCAGGCAGTATAGAACCATCTGTCCAATCTCTTTATAAGAATTTTGCAAATAAACTTCCATACACAAAAGAATTGTTATACACACCAAATTAGCAGCCCCAGCCAAAACCAGCTTTGCTAACGTTATTTGGGCACCAGAAGCTCTTGTTACCGCTTCAATCTCGCTCATTCCATAATACTGGCTTTTAAAAATTGCTGGCATGATAGCCAATACAAACAGCGGCATAAAAATTGGTATATTCTTTGGCACGTCTGCAATGCTGGCAATTGTTAAACAAACTATAAATAACGTTACTGCCTGCAAACCAAATATTGGAATACCTTCAAAGCGAAATACATCTGAAAGATAGTGAAAGAAACCTGTCCTCGGTTCTGCCCTAGTCACTTCCTGTTCTCGTACAATTTCAGTGCAAAGCTTAATCGTTTCCTCTAATCTTTTAGGTTGTACTTCCTCTCCTAAAGATTGCTGTAAATAGCCCTTCAAATTTTTATCTTTCATTTTCCTGCTCCTTTCTCATAATTTTTAAAGCATTACGAACCCTGCTTTGTGCTGTTCGCATATTGCATCCCATCACTTTTGCAATCTCTCCAAAACTAAGTTGTTCTCCAAAGCGTAGAATGACTGCTTCCCTTTGTTCTGATGATAAAAAATTCAAAAAATAGCTTATCTCTGCCCTATCCTCTAGCCGAACTATGTCGTTATACTCATGCACTATATTTTCTTCATCTTCTAATGGAGAAAACTCAACCTTTCTACTTTCATCAATACATAAATGATTTGCAATCGTGTATAGATAAGCCTTAAATTTCTTTTTCCCTTTATATCCGGATAAATTCTTAAACAACTTCAAAAATGTTTCCTGAGTCAGGTCTTCTGCTTTTTCCAGATTAGAGCAATGCCACCTACAGTAACGTAAAATAGATGTATAATAGCGTTTTATCAATTCTTCTGCTGCATTTTCATTTCCAAGTAGAATCTGTTCCACTAATTCGTCATCACTCAACACGCATCAGACTCCTTTCCATTGAATATCTGTATATATATAATAACGGGTTATGCACTTAAAATGATTAAAAGATTCCTCATTTTTTCTTTTTTGCCCATCATAGCCACTGCGATACCCTCCTTCAAAATGTGCTAAAGCCTTATCCCTTTTGCATAGATTTAGCCACTATGTCAAGGTGGCTATGTAAACAGTACCAGTGAACGCAAAAAAGCCGCCTACTCTTAAAATCAATAAGAATAAGCCGCTTTATAATCTGCCTTAGACATATTCAATTTTATATTGGAAAGCAGATGAAAGGACAAATCTGCAAAAAGGGACAAAAATAAGCGTACCACTATTTCTAATGATACGCCTATCCTCATTAAATCACTTCAAAATGCTTCAACGCATACTGTATCATCTTCTTCCATTATACAGTGCAAAATAAAAAAGACTCCACTCACTACGAATCTCCTATAAAATTCAAAAGTTTTTGTATACTCAGCATATCAGATTCATATAGATTGCTCAATTGAACAGTGTTTAAGTTCATTACATATTACTTACTATCCCTGATACCTTATTCTTTCAACCAGCGTTTCCTTTTTCAGATTACTGCTTAAAACGCAGGAAAGTACAATCTGCAACAGACCGACCAAAAAAATCATAATAAAAATTGGTACGATTGGAACATGATAGATATTCATTCCAAATATTCCATTATGTTTTGCATAGGAAAAAAGTGCATAGCCGAGCGGCAGACCAATGATCAAAGCTACGCATATGGTACCAACCGTAAACATCAGTCCCTGTAACTGCAGGCATAAATTTAATTGTTTATTTGTCATACCCACAGCCTGTAATATACCATATTCCTGCTTTTTTGTCGTAATATTCATGATCATGGTATTCGCCATATTCATAAACCCGATGAGTCCTACAATAGCCATAAACAGATAACAGCCAAGCTTCATCATGCTGCTTGCAAATTCGGCAGATTGTAACTGCGCATGATAAGTATCCATTTTTATATGCGAAGTATTAGAAATCAAAGTATTCAGACTCTGTTCCA
>ERZ1026876.1270-NODE-1270-length-12816-cov-4.714286_pt1 | contig 12816 bp, 9 predicted proteins | sample MGYA00380168_ERZ1026876 | MGnify/ENA primary metagenome ERZ1026876 (study PRJEB33269, sample SAMEA4719804) | human gut metagenome | biome: human-associated habitat; feature: organic feature; material: feces | place: Cameroon | collected 2013-10 ... | reverse complement strand
AATCTGCACGCATGCTTCCATCGCTTATATCGGTCTCGGCGGTGGCGCGATTGTGCTGCTTTCCTTTATTTACTGTGCCTTTTTCCTGATTCCTGCTATGCGTCGCCAGCAAGCAGAGGCTGAAAAATAAATTTAGCCGTCGAAAAGCGTATAATAAACTGTATATTAAATTTCCTCACTTGCTATATTTCCTGTTTTTATTTATAATTAAGAGATACGTAAGATTACAAAGAAGGAGATTTTCTATCAATATGTCTGCAAGTACAACCAAAACTAAGAATCAACCATCCCGTAAGCCTGTATTGCTGGATTACTTAAAAGCCTTCACTAAGGATAAATTGATTTTCGCAGCGCGTCAGCTCTGCATCACCTACAGCAAGCTCAAAAAAGACGAGCTGGCAGAAAAAATCTGCACAGAAATGCAAAAGCCGGAAATTGCAGCAAAACGCTTTGCTATTATGCCGGACGAAAATATCCATGCCTTCGAAACAGCCTTGGAGAAAAAATGCTTCCATCCTACCTACAGTGAATATGCACTGCTGCTGCCCTTTATTTCTATGGGCTACATTGTTTCCTATCCCGACGACTGCTTTGAAGCAGTAAAGGAAGCACGCACTGTCTACAAAAAAATCAATACCGCAGATTTCCAGGCACACCGCCAACAGCTGGCATGGCTGTTGGACTGCATCACTGCTATGTCCAGCCTACACCTTATCCTGCCGGTGGAATTTTTCTGCGAAATGTATAATCAAAAAGCAGGCTTTGAGCTTACTCCGGAAACTCTGCCGCAGCTGCTGGCCGAGGTTCCGAGCAACTTTAACCCCTGCGCAATTAAAGATGGCCGCATCCTGCTCAAGAAAAATGACAGCGATGACTTCTACACCAGACTGGAGCAGGGCAGAAAGCCCTTCGGCCTGTACCTGCCTACCGTAAAGGAAATCACCATGCTTTCCCACTACGGTTATATGCAATCTACTACCGCATATCAGGATCTGCATGACTTCTTCACTCAAGAGCTGAATGTTGCGGCACTGGATGCACATTACTGGTGCCAGTACATCTATGAATTTGAAAACTCAAACACCGACGGCAACACCTCCGAGCTGATTCAGAAGCTACAGGCTAATATTCCCGACTGGAACAATTACAGCCATCTCGGCAGACTTTCCGTACTGCTGCAGAACGCCCGCAACAGTGCAACCCGTATGTTCTGCCTCGGCGGCCACACTCCTAACGAAACTATCAAGCTGCTGCGTGACGCACAGCAGGCAGCTCAGCAAAATACCCGTGTAGGTGCCAAAGCGAAAAAGGTTTATCCTAACGATCCCTGTCCCTGCGGCAGTGGCAAAAAGTATAAAAAATGCTGCGGTAAAAAGCACTGAGCAGCAGGCTATGCTTTAGTGTAAGAAGGAATTGCAATGAAGAAATTTTTAGTCGTTGATTTTGAATTTACTACCTACGAGCGCCCTGTCGGCCGTCCGCGCGGCTTCTTTTCCGAGATTATCGAAATCGGCGCAGTGAAGCTGGACGGCGAACCGCTCACCGACTGCGGACGCATCCAGAGCTTTGTCAAACCGCATTTTTATCCTAAGCAGGCTAAGGATTCTATGGATTTTTGCATGATTACCGCTAAGGATATGCAGCAGGCCATTGAATTTCCTGCCATGGTGCAGGAGCTGGCAGCTCTGTATGAAAGCGGCGAAACCTACTTTGTAGCTTGGGGAACCGAGGATTACAAGGTACTGCAGACAGGCTGCGAGCGTCATAAAATCGAAAACCCCGTAAAATACGAGGACTATCTTGATTTGGCGCTGGCCTACCGCCTGTGGAAGGGTGATGATTACACCACCGGTCTGAAAAAGGCCACCGAAGAGCAGGAGGTCAACACCGCCGGCCTGTGGCACACCGCCTTTGACGATGCCAACAACACCGGCAAGCTGCTGATTGAAATGTTTAACCGTGGCTGGAAGCTGGAGGATTTCTTCGCTGCCCGCGAGGTTTACGAAGCGGAGCGCGCTGCCCGTCAGGCAGAGCGTGCCAAGCACCATAACGGTTACAGAAGATGGTAAAATTTTAAAGCGCACCAAAAAAAGCTATCAGCGGGCTTTGCCCGCTGATAGCTTTTTTGCTTTTTATGCTGTTTATCTTTTAATAACGGTTAAAAATCTCCTGCACCTCGTTGCGCTCCTGCGTCCGCAAAAGTACCAGCTGCAGCAAAAGGCGTGCCTTTTGCGGATTCAAATTATCCGCATACAGGAAGCCCTGCTCCTGCCAACGCTCCAGGCCTGCGGCAACAATACCGCTGCCTGTGCGGCTGGAACGCACTACTACAACGCCACGGCCAACAGCCTCCGCCAGCGCCGCTTCCACAGCCTCATGAATGCTGCCCATGCCACTGCCGGCGTAGATAATGCCACGCGCGCCTGCTGCCAATGCCGCATCCACAAATACGCGGTCCTCACCGATATGCGTGTAGATGATATCCACGCGCGGCAAAGCAGTAACACCAGTTACGTCAAATTCGCTCTGCAGTGTGTGCGGACGCATGCTGCGGTAGTAGTAATGCACCTCACTGCCGACGATAAAGCCTAAGGGACCGCCGTTCGTTGCCTTGAAGGTTGCCACATTCGCCGTGTTTGTCTTGGTCACGTCACGCCCGCTGTAGATTTCATCGTTCATCATCACCAGCACGCCCTGCCCGACGCTTGCAGCATCCACAGCCACCTTAACAGCGTTGATGATATTCAAAGGTCCGTCGGCACTGACTGCGGTGGCAGGACGCATTGCGCCTACAAGCACCACCGGCTTGGCGCTCTTCACCGTAAGATTCAGGAAGAAGGCCGTTTCCTCCATAGTATCGGTACCATGAGTAATAACTACGCCGTCGACATCATCCTGCGCCAGCAGCTTATTGCAGAGCTGCGCCAGACGCAGCAGCAAAGCATCGGTAATACTGCTGCTGTCGATATTGCACAGCTGCTCGCCGCTGATATGCGCCAACTCGCCCAGTTCAGGCACACCTGCCAGCAAATCGGCAACGCTATAGGCACCGGCAGTATAGCCTGTCATCTGGGTACCGGAAGCAGCCTTGCCGGCAATAGTGCCGCCAGTTGCTAAAATTACAATGTTCTTCAACTCAGTTTTTTCCATCAGCCTGACCTCCATCAGTCCTTCTTTCAGCTTCGCAGCCAATGCTTATTTTACCAGTCCCTTTTCCTGCAGATAATCGGATACCATGTCTGCCGCTTCGGCAGTAATTTTAATGCATTTAGTTCTGTATTCCGGTGTACCAAAGCTCAGGCGGTTCAGTGCTCTGCAGCAGGAAGCACCAAAATGCGCTGTAAAGCGCTCATAAAACTCATGCGTATATTTATAGACCTCTGTCTGATGTTTTTCGGACGGATCCAATCTACCCACGATAGAACTGATAACCAGGCAGGAACCGCTCAGCGCACCGCACACGCAGCCGCTGCGGCCGATACCGCCGCCCATGCCGGACACCATGCGGATTGCCACATCCGGCAGGCCCAGCTCTAAGCCATCATTACACGCCTTAACTACGGATTCCACGCAGTTATTGCCATCGTTATGATATTGTTCTGCTAAATCATAAATTTCCTTCATATCTTATCCCTCCAAAAATAACCTAATCCTGTTTATTTTAGCAAGCATAGAACAAAATAGCAAGAAAAATGCTGTGACCAGCAAGCCACAGCATTGTATATCAAAGTCCGAACATAGTCTTTGCCAGCTTTATTCCGCTCTCTGTTTTAAAAATCCGCTCCACAGCTTTGGCAATATTCTCCTTCGGCGTACCATCCTCATAAAAGTTTACTATAAAATCGGCTTCCACAAGCAGCTGATAATCAAGACCGTCAATCATATTATACGTATGGTGATGACCGACAAGATAGCAGATGCGTTCAATTTTTTCAGGGGCATAGCCAACCTTTTGCAAAAGTTTGCGTGCTACCGACGGTCCCTCCTGCTCCTGAATTTTACCGGTGCAATGACCGGCGCCGTACTTGGCTTCGCCGGGTTTAATACCGCAGTCATGCACAAGACCTGCCGCCTCAACAAGCTCTGTCAGCTCTGCATCTGCACCCTCGCTCTCAGCCAGCTGCTTTACCAGGCTGGCAACCTTAATAAAATGCTGACAGCGGCGTGCATCTCCTGCAAAAAAAGCTATCATCTCATTATATAAAGCAACGTTTTTATTCATAGCATTCACTCCAATCCGACTAAAATACGATTCAATCTTATTTTGGCCCAAACAATGCTGTTTTGCAAGTTTTTTCGCCATAATAAGATTATAAAAGCATTCTTCCCAAACACACAGAAAAGCGCTCTTAGCCTGCATTACGCAAGACATCGAGCGCCTTCCTGTTTTATTAGGGAGTTTGATTAGGGAGAAGCAAATTATTTTTCCTCAATAGGATAATCCTGCAGAGCATCATAGCCTGTTTCACCGGTACGAATCTTAACAACATCCTCAACATCATAGATGAAGATTTTGCCATCGCCGTATTTGCCGGTATACAGAACCTGCTTAGCAACATTGACTACTGCTGCAACAGGAATTGCAGAAACAATCATTTCAACCTTTACCTTTGGCAGCAGGTGAGCAGCAACCTCAGCACCACGATACATTTCCGTGGAGCCCTTCTGGATGCCGTAGCCCAAAACCTTGGTAACAGTCATGCCGGTAATTCCCAGCTTATCCAAAGCATTTTTCAATGCTTCGAAACGATTTTGCGAGGTGATAATAACAACCTTGCTCATCTTTACTGCGCCTGCAGGCTTAGCTGCAGTTTCCTTGACCGGAGTAACATAAGTAGTAGTAACAGAGGTCTGTGCCTCCAACGGAGTTTGCATAAAGTCGGCATAGCTGCTGAGCAGGCCATGCTCTTCCATATCCAGGCCTTTAATTTCTTCGGATTCCTTAACACGCAGGCCGAAGAGCTTATCAAGAACTTTAAAGATAATCGTCATCGTAAGCGCAACATAGATTGCTACAACTACAACGCCGAGGATTTGTTTTACTAGGAAATCAGTACCGCCGCCATAGAAGAGGCCGCCGTCAAGAGCGAAGAGACCGGTTGCGATAGTACCGAAGGCACCGCAGACACCGTGAACAGAAATTGCACCGACAGGATCATCAATCTTCAGCTTCTGGTCGAAGAATTCAACAGCAGCAACTACCAGCACACCGGCAATCAGGCCGATGATTAAAGCGCCGGCCGGGCTTACCATATCGCAGCCTGCAGTAATTGCTACCAGACCTGCAAGCACGCCGTTCAGTGTCATGGAAACATCAGGCTTGCCGTAGCGAATCCAGGTGTAAATCATAGTTGCGGTAGCAGCAGCTGCTGCAGCCATGTTAGTGGTAATGAAGATCGCACCCATGGAAACCAAGGCGTCATCACCGGTTGCGCAGACGGTGGAAGCACCGTTGAAGCCAAACCAACCGAACCAGAGAAGGAAAACGCCCAAGGCACCAAGCGGAATGCTGTGACCGGGAATAGCGTTTACCGTACCGTCGGCATTGTATTTGCCGATACGCGCGCCAATCATCTTAGCACCGACGAGAGAAGCAACGCCGCCTACCATATGAACGGCAGTTGAACCGGCGAAATCATGGAAGCCCATCTGTGCGAGCCAGCCGCCGCCCCAAATCCAGTGACCGCTAATCGGGTAAATAATAGCGCTGATTAATACGCTGTAAATGCAATAAACCAGGAAGTTGGTACGTTCTGCCATAGCACCGGAAACAATGGTTGCTGCGGTAGCACAGAACATCGTCTGGAAGATAAAGTACGCAGTGCTGGGATAGCTGGCACCGTAATCACCTTTTACAAAGAAGTCCGGCGTGCCGATGAAGCCGCCGATATCGGTACCAAACATAAGGCCAAAGCCCAGAACCCAAAAAACGATGGAGCCGAGGCACATATCCATGACATTTTTCATGACGATGTTGCCGGCATTTTTAGCTCTGGTAAAGCCTGTTTCAACCATTGCGAAGCCCGGCTGCATAGAAAATACCAGGAAGGCACCTATCAGCACCCATATAGTATCGGCAGATACATATTTGTCCATTTGTAAACACCCCTCAAATTATAATATTTTTTAACGTGTCATTGAGCAGCGCTCACATGGCATTAGCTAAAGAAAAAGGGGCGTACCCGATTTTTCGGATACACCCCATTGTGTATGAGTTATATATATTATTTTATCTTAACACACCTTACTCAAGGCTGTCGAGAAGGCAACTGCAGCTTACTCATTTACACCAAACAACAACTCACCATAAGTCGGATAGTCGAGATACTTACCACCGGTCAGAGCTTCGGCAGCATCAACAGCACTTCTCAGCTTGCCCATTTCTTCAAGAACAGTATCATGATAGTACAGAGCCTGCTTCTCGCTGTCGCTGATTTCTGCTGCTTCCTTCAAGCCTTCTTCCAGCTTCAGGGAGGATGCATACATTTCTCCGCCCAGCTTGCTCAGCTTATCGGCAAGTGCGCCTTCAAAGCCTGCGCTGACACCGGCAGCCTTTTTATCCAGTACTGCTTTAGTCAGATCTCCGGTATATGCGGTAACTGCCGGGAGTATATCCTTATGGAACATATCCAGCATGGTTGCTGCTTCGATAGAAATCGTGGTGCTGTAGTTCTCCAGCAGGATTTCTACACGGGATTCAACTTCGGCTTTAGTGAAGATGTTATGTTTTTCGAACAGCTCGATGTTCTTGGCATGACCCAGATACGGCAGAGCCTCCGGAGTAGATTTGAGGTTCAGCAAGCCACGTTTAGCTGCTTCCTCAACCCATGCATCAGTATAACCGTTGCCGTTGAAGACGATACGTTTATGAGCCTTGTAGGTTTCTTTAACAAGATCATATACTGCTGCTTCCAGATCAGGAGCATCTGCCAGCTTATCAGCAAATTCATCCAGCTCTTCGGCAACGATGGTGTTCAGTACGATGTTTGGGCCGGCGATGGAGAACATACTGCCCAGCATACGGAATTCAAATTTATTGCCGGTGAAGGCGAAGGGAGAGGTTCTGTTTCTGTCGGTGTTATCCTTAACAAGAGCAGGAATGGTATCATCGCTTACTTTAATGTAGCTTTCCGGGTTGCCGTTGTAAACCTTGTCTGCTGCAATAGCTTCGAGAACTGCAGTCAGCTCAGTGCCAAGGAACATGGATACGATAGCCGGAGGAGCTTCGTTAGCGCCCAGACGATGGTCATTGCCGGCGCTGGCAACAGATACACGCAGCAGATCCTGATATTCATCAACAGCCTTGATAATTGCTGCCAGGAAGGTCAGGAAGCGCAGATTTTTGTACGGCTCCTTGCCGGGATCTAGCAGGTTAAGACCTTCTTCCGTAGATAAGGACCAGTTGTTATGCTTGCCGCTGCCGTTTACACCATCAAAAGGTTTTTCATGCAGCAGGCAAACAAGACCATGACGCAGAGCAACACGTTTCATGAACTCCATCATCAGCTGGTTATGGTCAGATGCTACGTTGGTAGTTGTGAAGATAGGTGCCAGCTCGTGCTGTGCCGGAGCAACTTCGTTATGCTCGGTTTTAGCAAGTACGCCCAGCTTCCACAGCTCATCGTCCAAATCCTTCATGAAGGAAAGAACTCTTTGTTTGATAATGCCGAAGTAGTGGTCGTCCAGCTCCTGGCCACGCGGAGATTTCGCACCGAAAAGGGTACGGCCGGTGTAAACCAGGTCTTTACGTTTTTCCCACATTTTTTTATCTACGAGGAAATATTCCTGTTCCGGACCAACAGTGCTGTTGACGCGGATAGTATCAATGCCAAACAGCTTCAGCAGCTTGCAGGCTGCTTTGCTGACTGCATTCATGGAACGCAGCAGCGGAGTCTTTTTATCCAGCACTTCGCCGGTGTAGGAGCAGAAGGCTGTAGGAATGCACAGGCAGTTATCTTTGATAAATGCATAGGAGGTCGGGTCCCATGCTGTATAGCCGCGGGCTTCAAAGGTTGCACGCAAGCCGCCGGACGGGAAGCTGGAAGCATCAGGCTCGCCCTGAATCAGCTCTTTGCCGGAGAAGTCCATAATAACACGGCCTTCGGCAGTAGGAGAAATGAAGCTTTCATGCTTTTCAGCAGTAATACCGGTCATCGGTTGGAACCAATGGGTGAAATGAGTGCAGCCATGCTCCAGAGCCCAGTCCTTCATAGCATTGGCGATGATATTAGCAATTTCCAGATTTAGCGGAGTGCCTGCCAGCACTGCTGCCTTATATGCCTTATAGGTTGCAGTCGGCAGACGATCCTTCATAACGCTTTCGTTAAAAACTAAGCTGCCAAACAGTTTCGGTACATCATTCATTGTAAGACCTCCCTAATTTCTCTCTGAGAATTTCCTTGGGTTTACGAAGTGTAAGCCCCTCATTTGAAATACAGTTTTTTGTGCTTTACAGATTTTCTTCTCTCTGGCTCTGTAAATAAGAAAGCACCGTCAGCTGCGCCCTGCGCTGCTACGGTGCTTCGTTGCACTTATCATGGGTAAGAGGATAATTCTCACCGCTGATATAAAAGAAAAAGCAACCACGAAGTTTGGATCTTTCAATCCAACAACCACGTTGTTGCTTTATGCGCTTATTATAATACTAGGTTTTCAATTTGTAAAGAGGGTAAGAGGAAAATTTTTTATTTTTTTCTGCGTATACTAAAAAAGTATGCTTTTTTTAACTACAACATCTGGATTTTTATCAGATATAACTGATAAAAATCTAAAATCACGAAAAGTTTCAATTATATCTGATAGAATTCCTAAATTAGGAAAAGTTTCAGTTATATCTGATAAAATTCCAAATACCAAAAACAGATGACAATACTTATGCCAACCATGATTTATCTCCTACCTCAGCAGGATTTTTGCGTTCTGTAAAGAATTGTACAGTATAAAGTATGCAATGCAAACCGCAATATAACTAATTGCCAAGGAGGAACCCTTATGGAATTAACCGCTGTTGCGCAGCTGCGCCGCATGGTGCTGGAGCATTTATCCCGCTACACCTGGAATAACGAATTGCCTGACCACGTCTACGATATTCTGCAGGAGGTACGCGAGGACACTCCGCGCTACCGCTGCTGTGTTTATAAAGAAAGAGCCGTACTGAAAAACCGTATTGATATGGCGCTGGGCCAGGAGTGCTCCAGCAATATCATCGAGGCTGCCAAGCTGACACTGAACGAGCCTGAGCGCACCGATTTGCCGATTATCGACGTGCTCCCCGCAGCCTGCGACCAATGCCCGATTGATGCTTATTACGTTACCGATATGTGCCGTCACTGCATCACCCACAAATGCATGAATAACTGCCCGAAAAAGGCTATCAGCATTATTCAGGACCGCGCCTTTATCGATAAAACGAAATGTATTGAATGCGGACGCTGCAAGCAGATGTGCCCCTACGGTGCGATTATCGAAATCCATCGTCCCTGCGTGCGTGCCTGCGCCATCGGTGCTATCAGCATCGGTGAAAACCGTAAGGCTGTCATTGACCACGAAAAATGTGTTTCCTGCGGTGCCTGCCGCAATGCCTGCCCCTTCGGCGCCATTGACGAGCGCAGCAATATCATCCGCGTTATCCGCGAAATCCAGCAGGGCAAGCAGGTTATCGCCCTTGTGGCACCTTCTATCGTAGGCCAATACGGTTTGAAGATTACCATGGCGCAAATTTACGAGGCCCTCAAAAAAGCAGGCTTCGCTGAAGTTGTAGAGGTTGGCGTTGGCGCCGATATCACCAGCGTTAAGGAGGCAGAGGAATATCTGGAGAAGGTTCCTGCCAAGCAGGGCTTTATGACCAGCTCCTGCTGTCCTGCCTTTGTTAAGCTGATTAAAACGCAGGTACCGGAGGCAGCAGACAAGATTTCCGACACTCCCTCCCCCATGCTTACCTGCGCTGAACTGATTAAGCAAAAATATCCTTATGCAGTTACTGTGTTCATCGGTCCCTGCATCGCCAAAAAGGTGGAAGCACGCGAGCACCGCGAAACCATCAACTACGTGCTGACCTTTGAAGAGATTATGTGCATGCTGGAGGGCAAGGATATCAAATTTGCGGAAATGAGCGGTGATACCGCTTATGAACGTGATGCCTCCAAGCTTGGCCTGAGCTTCCCGCTGACGGCCGGCGTAAGCGCTGCCGTGCAGGATACGGTTGCCGCTATGGGCGGTGAGGTGCGTAACGCGCAATACTGCTCCGGACTGGACAAATGCCGCGACACCGTCAAGGCTGCTGCCGCAGGCAAGCTCGACTGCAGCTATATCGAAGGTATGGCCTGCTCCAACGGCTGTATCGACGGCCCCGCTGCCGTAGGTGACTTCCACATCACTAAGGTTGCACTGACGAAATACGCAGCAGCAGCCCCCAATAAGCAGGCTGCCGAAGATAAACACACAAAATAAAATTTTAGAAACTATCCCTTCTGCTGCATTGGCAGAGGGGATAGTTTGTTCATAGCAGGATTTTAGTCTGCTAAAATCATAGAGTGCGTTTTACTGCGCACTAAAAAGAACGGAGATTCCCAAGCAAATGCAAAACACTCGCTACATCGGTCACCTTGCTGCCCTCATTACGATTGCTACCTGGGGCACAACCTTTATTTCTACCAAGGTTTTACTTACCGGCTTTCAGCCGTTGGAAATCCTTTTTTTCCGCTTTATTATGGCCTTTTTCGCCCTTTGGCTGGCCTATCCTAAAATGCTGAAAACAGATAAAAAGCAGGAGCCTGTTTTTATGGCCGCAGGCCTTTGCGGTATCTGCCTCTACTACCTTTTGGAAAACATCGCCCTGACCTACACACAAGCCTCCAACGTTAGCGTAATCGGCAGCACAGCGCCTTTCTTTACTGCGCTGCTGACGCATTATTTTATGCATTCTGCCGGCAGCTTAAGCAAGCAGTTCATCATCGGCTTTTTTATCGTGATGAGCGGTATTGCCTGCATCAGCTTCAACGGCGCAGCCATGCAGCTCAATCCCTTAGGTGATTTGCTGGCGATTTCCGCTGCCGTCGTGTGGGCGTTTTATGCCCTGCTGACGAAAAAAATCAGCAGCTATGGTTATCCTGTTATCCTCGCCACTCGCAGAACCTTTTTCTACGGCATTCTCTTTATGCTGCCGACGCTGGGCTTTCTGGATTTTGAGCTGAACCTGGCGCGCTTTGCCAATACTACCTATCTTTTCAATATCGTCTTTCTAGGACTGGGTGCTTCCGCACTCTGCTTCGTCACCTGGAACTTAGCAGTTAGGGAGTTGGGGGCAGTAAAGGCCAGCGTTTATATTTATATGGTGCCCGTCATCACCGTCATTACCTCGGCGATTGTCCTGCAGGAAAAAATTACTCTGCTGGTAGCACTCGGTACCATTCTGACGATGACCGGCCTGTTTATCTCAGAATACCGCCCGAAGAAAAAAATAAAGTAAGAAGGCAATCGAGTAGGAGACTGATCATTATTTGAGCAGTCGACCTCTCACACCACCGTGCGTACCGTTCGGTACACGGCGGTTCAAATACCATAATGCTTGAGTCTTTTAAGCTCGTAATTGCTCGCTAATTCATAATAGCCTGCTTTTACGAGCTTTTCTTTTGTTATTGACCTGTTAAGTATTGCACTTCCTGCTACTCGCCAATAACCTAGTCTTGTATTTCCCCACATATATGCGTACTCCTCTGGTATTCCTAACTTCTTTAAGTTTGTAACTCTAGTTGTAGATTTCTTCCATTGTTTCCATATATATTGACGAAATCTCCTTTGCAGCCATTCATTCCATTCCTGCATTTTGCGTTTTATACTTGCTATGCAGTAATAGTTCAGCCAACCGCTTATATATACTTTTACCTTGTTCATCACTACACGTACATTTCTTCCTTGGCTTCTAGCTGTCAGCTCTTTTAGTTCTGCTTTGGCTTTCTTCAAAGATTGTTTGTGTACTCTTATCATTACACCCGTTTGGTTCTTACCTAGCGTAAATCCTAAGAACTTGAACTTTTGTGAGTATACGCTTACTGCTTTGCTCTTTTCCATGTTCAACTTTAGTTTGAGCTTATCTTCAAGATATTTTCTGCTGGATTCCAGTAATCTTTCCGCTGCTCTTTTGCTTTTTGCTTCGACAATAATGTCATCTGCATACCTTATAATATTTACTCCTCGTCTTGACATTTCTTGGTCAAACTCATTCAGGTAAATATTTGCCAGTAGTGGCGACAATGGTCCGCCTTGTGGCGAGCCTTCTTCTGTCTTTACTATTACTCCGTTGTCCATGACTCCGCTTTTGAGAAATTTCTTGATTAGCTCTATCAGCCTCTTATCTTTTATTCTCCTGCGAAGTATGTTAAGCAGTAAGTCATGGTTCAGCGTATCGAAATACTTGGATAAATCTACTTCTACTACGTATTGGTAGCCCTTTTCCGCATATTCTTTCACGCTTTCCATTGCCTGTTGTGCACTTCTTCCTACTCGGTAGCCGTAGCTTCCTTTGTAGAAAGTTGCTTCATACATCGGTTGCAGTACCTGTGCTATTGCCTGCTGTACCATTCTGTCTATGACAGTTGGTATACCAAGCTTTCGCACTCCCCCGTCTGCTTTGGGGATTTCCTTGCGTCTTACTGGATTCGGTTTGTATCTTCCGAACCATATGTCAGATACAAGTTCTCGACCATGTTCGGTGCACCAAGGTTCCATTTCATCGACAGTCATTCCGTCGATTCCCGCGGCTCCCTTGTTGCCTTTGACTCTTTTCATTGCTTCAAGTAAATTTCTGCCCCGAAGAAT
>ERZ1026876.1267-NODE-1267-length-12846-cov-6.358142_pt1 | contig 12846 bp, 8 predicted proteins | sample MGYA00380168_ERZ1026876 | MGnify/ENA primary metagenome ERZ1026876 (study PRJEB33269, sample SAMEA4719804) | human gut metagenome | biome: human-associated habitat; feature: organic feature; material: feces | place: Cameroon | collected 2013-10 ... | reverse complement strand
AGCCGTAGGTGGTGCAGGCCTGCTCCGCCATCTTGATGCCGCCGTAGGGCATGAATGCGCGCTTCAGGGGCTTGTCGGTCTGCAGGCCGACGATCTGCTCAAACTCTTTCAGGCTCTCGTCGATGTAGCCGGGGCCGTATGCGGTCAGGCCGCTGACGACCTCGGTCTCCATATCCAGCACGCCGCCCTTGGCACGCTCGGCCTTCTGCAGCTTCTGCAGTGCGCCCCAGAGCTTATCGGTGGCCTCGGTGGGGCCAGCCAGGAAAGACTCGTCGCCGTCATAAGGGGTGTAGTTCTTCTGGATAAAGTCGCGGACGTTGACTTCCTCTTTCCAGATGCGGCCCTCAAAGCCTTCCCACTGTTCAAAATCGATCATTGGAACCTCCTTGCTCCGTTCCTGACGCTCCGACCGATCTGCTTTGCAATAATCGGTTAGGGCGGTCTAACTGTTCCGTCTTAAAAAATACCGCCGATTGCGGTTTTCAGAAGACAGGGTGGTACAGGGCGCAGAGGTATTTGGATGGCAACCCCTGCGCTGCTTATGAGCCGCCGCAGGCAGGCAATCGAGTCCGGCTGCAACGGTCTGACAATATAATAACAGTGATTCTCAGAAAAAGCAAGAGGGAACCTGTGGATTTTCCACAAGAGACGGCGTTTTTTGTTATGAAAAATGCTCATGGAGGCCGCCGGAGAAAAATTTTTTGAAAATTTGAAAAACGGGCTTGACAGTCATGACAAACTATGGTATCCTGTTGTCACGGCGAGGTTAGTTAAACCTAACCAAAGCTCCTCCGATTCACTACAAAGGGATGCCTGCAACTCTCTTTGAGGCGATTCGGTTCCTCCATTCCATTCTCCTGATGATAGAGAAAGCGGCTTATGGTTTGCTCCGCTTTCCCTGCGCGCAGCGCGGGGCGCTCTGGTACGGCGCTCTGTGCAAAAAAGTACAAAATGCGGGACACACAGACTTGACCACCTGTGCGCCCCGCTTTTTGTTTTGCAAAGGGAGAGGCAGAACGTCGGCAGAGCTGTCTCTTGACACGATAGGTGAGTGTACTATAATAAGGTGTGTCGGAAAAACGAGAAAAGTTGTTTTTCTTCGGAACGATAAAATGGGAGGAAATGAATGAAAAAATTAGCGAGGGCCATCGTGAAGATGCGCAGGCTCATCCTCATCGTGGCGGTACTGCTGCTCATCCCGGCGGCAGTGGGAGCCATCGCCACGCCCATCAACTACGACATCCTTTCTTACCTGCCCCAGGAGCTGGACTCCCGCGTGGGCCAGCTGCTGCTGGAAACAGACTTCCATCTGGCCTCCACCAACATGATCACCGTGGAGGGGATGCCCACCAACGAGCTGCTGGCCATGAAGGCCGAGATCGACGAGGTGCCGGACGTGCTGAACACCTTCTGGCTCAGCGACGTGCTGGACCCGGCAGTGCCGACGGAGATGCTGCCGGCGGATGTCCAGCAGTTCATGTTCGGCAAGAACGACTCCACCATCCTCATCGTCCAGCTGGGCGGTTCCAGCGTCAGCGAAGAGACGATGCAGGCCGTGGCCCAAATCAAGAAGATACTCCGGAAAGATTGCTTCTTCGGCGGCATCAGCGTCATCCTGAGCGACACCAAAGAACTGGTCATGGGCGAGATGCCGTGGTATGTGCTCTGCGCCGTGGGCGGCTGTCTGCTGGTGCTGTTCCTCTCGCTGGAAAGCTGGCTCACGCCGTTTTTGTTCATGCTGGGGCTGCTCTTCCCACTGGTCTATAACTTTGGCACGAATATTTTCCTCGGACAGGTCTGCTTTATCACCGCGTCGCTGGCGGCTGTTCTGCAGCTGGGCGTGACGATGGATTTCTCCATCTTTCTGCTCCACCGCTACGACGAGGAAAAGAAGCTCTGTGCCTCCAACGAAGAGGCCATGGAGAACGCCATCTGTAAGACCATGAGCTCCATCACGGCGTCCAGCCTGACGACCATCGCGGGCTTTCTGGCCCTCTGCGCCATGCAGCTGACGCTGGGCGCAGACCTCGGCATCGTCATGGCAAAGGGCGTGGCGCTGGGCGTCATCTGTACCATCGTCATCCTGCCCTCGCTCATTCTCTTCTTCGATAAGTGGGTGGAAAAATACCGCCACCGCACCTTTATGCCCAAGCTCACCCACCTGAGCCATTTTGTCTCGAAGCACCCGATGCCCGTCGTGGTGGTGTTCATCCTGCTGATGATCCCCTTCGGGCTGGCCCAGAGCAGGACCGATATTTACTACAACATTTTTGCCGCTCTTCCGCAGGATATGCCCGGCATCGTGGGCACAAACAAGCTGGGCGAAGATTTCGGCATGATGACCAACCATTTCATCCTCGTGCGGGAGGAGCTGACCGCCTCTCAGGTGTCCGACCTCTGCGATGAGATAAAGGAGGTGGACGGCATCACTCAGGTGGTGAGCCTCGACTCCATCACCGGCCCGGGCTTTGAGACGGAACTTCTGCCCGACGAGCTGATGAACATCGTCCAGAACGGCGGCCACAAGCTCATCCTCGCCAATGGCCGTTATAAGTCGGGCAGCGACGCGCTGAACGCGCAGGTGGACGAGCTGGTCCGCCTCGTCAAGGAGGCAGACCCCGAGGGCCTCGTCACCGGCGAGGGTGCCATGATGAAGGACCTCGTGGAGATCGCCGACGAGGACTTCAAAAATGTCAACATCTGGTCCATCGCGGCGGTGCTGGTCATCATCGCGCTGTCCTTCCGCAGCCTGTCGGTGCCGGTGCTGCTGGTGGCCAGCATCGAAGCGGCCATCGCCATCAACATGGGCATCCCGTACTTTATCGACGACTCGCTGCCCTTCATCGCCAGCATCGTCATCGGCACCATCCAGCTGGGCGCGACGGTGGACTACTCCATCCTCATGACCACCCGCTACCGCGAAGAGCGGCTGGCCCTCCGCTCGCCCAAGGCCGCAGCCCAGCAGGCTCTTGAGCACTGCAGCCAGAGTATCCTGACAAGCGGCCTGACCTTCTTCGCGGCCACCTTCGGCGTCGCAGTCATCAGCAGGGTGGAGCTGCTGGAAAGCATCTGTATGCTCATCTCCCGGGGTGCGCTCATCAGCATGGTGGTCATCCTGCTGGTGCTGCCCGCCGGTCTGATGCTGCTGGACGGCCTCATTTGCCGCACCACCTACCACTGGCTCAACGCCCCCAACGCTGCAAAGGAGTGAATGCTATGAGAAAAACTCAGAATTTTCTGCGCCGCGCTGGCTCTGCGGCGCTTGCCCTGACCCTGACGGTCAGCCTCTGTCAGCCCGCCTTTGCGGCGACCAAGGCACCCTTCTCGAAGGACGAGACGGTGTATGCCGTCATGGCAGCGGACGGCTCTGTCACCAAGACCACCGTCAGCGAGCATCTTTACAATGCCGACGGCCTCGCCGGTGTGGAGGACAAGTCCACCCTGAAAAACATCGTGAACACCGAGAGCTTCGCCGAGTACACCCGGAACGGCGATACGCTGGTCTGGAACACCGACGACACCGATGTTTACTACAAGGGTGACACGGACCGTCAGCTGCCCATCTCTGCCAAAGTGACCTACACGCTGGACGGCAAGACCGCTCCGCTGAGCGAGCTTCTGGGCCAGAGCGGCCACCTCGTGCTCACCATCGACCTGACCAACAATGAGACCGGCAAAGTGACCGTGAACGGCAAAGAGCGCACCATCGTCACCCCGCTGGTCACGGCGGTGGGCGTCGTGCTGGGTGAGGACGCCAGCAACGTCAACGCCGTGAACGGCCTGCTGGAAAGTGCGGCCAAGGGCAGCGTGGCGGCTTTCGTCACTCTGCCGGGCGTGAAGGAGTCCCTCGACGGCCTGCTCCCCGAACAGGTGAACGGCGTCGCCGAGTACTTACAGGACAGCGTGACCGTGGAGGCCGATGTGGAGTCGCTGACAGCGCCCCAAATTTTACTGGCCTGCGCGGCGAGCGCCGAGGCACTGGGACAGGGGGATGAGGTCTTCGACCTCGACAGCCTCAACGATTTGACCGACGGCATCGCGGCCCTGAATGATGCCATGAACCAGCTGCTGGACGGTGCGTCTCAGCTGAAAGCGGGTGCGGCACAGCTTGCCGCCGGTTCGCTGGCTCTGCTGGACGGTGCGAACCAGCTGGACAGCGGCCTTGGCCAGCTGACGGAAGGGCTGGATACCCTGACGTCCAACAACGCCGCCCTGACTTCCGGCGCACAGCAGGTGGCCGACGGCGTGCTGGACTCCGCCAACCAGACCCTCATGGAGAACGGCCTCATCGACACCCCCATGACGTGGGATACGTATGAAACTGTCATCGACGACATTCTTTCGCTGGGAGACAAGACGCTGGCGGCGGGCCGCAGAAAGATGGTGCGCACCATCTGGGAGCAGGCTCCGCAGTTCAAGGCCAGTCAGCTGGACATCGCACTCTACCTCGCGGCCACCAGGACCGACCACGACCTTGAGGCCGCTCTGCGCCTGATGCAGAGCTTTTCGCCCGATTTCATCATGGGCTGGCTGAAAAAGCTCACCGACAGCGACGCCCAGCAGAAAATTCACGACGAGCTGGTCTATCAGACCGCCAACAGCGAGGATATGACCAGCGTCCGCGCTCTGAAAGAGAATCTGGGCCAGATACAGTTCTTCGTGTCCAGCGTCGGCCAGTACGCCGACGGCGTGGCTGCGGCCGCTGACGGTGCGCACACCGCCAAGGCCGGAAGCGCTCAGCTGGTCAGCGGCGCATCCGCCCTGTATGACGGTGTGCTCCAGCTCCGGAACGGCACCGACCAGCTCAACAGCGGCCTCGTGCAGTTCAATGAGGAGGGCATTTCTCAGCTCACCGGTGCGCTGGACGCCGACCAGCTCCACGCCCTGCAGACCGTGGTGGAGGAGATGACCAGCCGTCTCGCCGACTACACCAGCTTTGCCGGTGTACCCGAGGGCGCGTCCAGCCGGGTGAAGTTCCTCTACAAGACCGCCGAGACGCCCGCCGAAACGGCTCCGGTGGAGACGGCGGCAGACAACGCCTCGGAGGGCAATTTCTTCCTCCGCCTGTGGCACCGCCTGCTGGCCCTGTTCGGGCTCTGAACCGGCAAGATCGTGTCTCCCGCCCCCGGCCTCGGAGCCCAGAACGCTCCCGGCCGGGGGCTTTGTTTTGTGCAGCATTCTCAAAACTTCTATCACTTACTTGGCACAGTATACAAAGAAACGGCGCTCTATTGACAAATATATCGGGGGGGGTACACTAGGGAAAAAGACCGCCTTCTGCAAGGGCAGCGGGCGGGACGTTTTCCGGTTTACGTTAAGGAGGATACAAACAAATGAAGATGCTGAAAAAACTGCTGGCCGTTGTGCTGACCGGCGCAATGGCCCTGACCCTTCTCACCGCCTGCGGCAGCAACGCTGTGACCGAGAAGGACATTGTAGATGCCATGAACGACATGGCTAAGGCTACAGAGGAGGGCATTACCTTTACGCCCCGGGCGAAAGAGCGGGAGCTGGCAAAAGCTATTGCTGCGCTGTCCGATGAAGAACTGAAAGAACTGGAAGAGTATTTAGAGAACAGATCCTTGCCTGAGAAAGCTGAAGAGATCCTTGGAATCAATCCGGGCGGTGAGAATGAAAAAAGCCGCTTTGTCTGGTGTGGAGCGACTTACACCGATAGGTTCGGAGTCAGCGGACAGGCGGCTCAGTTCATGACTCGGGTACTTAATAATGCTGCGAATGCAGATAAACTGAGAGATAAAAAGCCTGCAGACACCTATCACATGGGTACTGCACTTTACAAGACGGTCGATAAGAACGGCAAACAGGTAACAAAGCGCATCATCGTAGCCACCGCAGAGTTTGATGAGGACTAAGCGCCGCAGCGCCCTGGAAAGCATGATTTTTATCCATAAAAAATGACAGCAGGCCCCGGAGCATATCGCTCCGGGGCCTTGCTGTTTTCAGGTTTGGGTCATGGGCGGGGGCAGCTTCTTCGCACCGCCTGCTGGCCCTGTTCGGGCTGTAAGGATAAAAGAATATAAAAGGAAAACCGCCCGGACGGTCATCGTCCGGGCGGTTTTCTGCAAAGCAGAGGATGGAGGTTTTGAGAATGAGAAAATAGCTTAGTCGTTATACTCGAGGTAGGCACCCTTCATGGGGCTGGCGGCGTGCTCACTGAACAGCCGCAGGGTGCCGCGCTTGTAACGGCGGGGCTTCGGCTTCCAGGCAGCGCGGCGCTGGGCCAGCACGGTGTCGATCTCTTCAGGGGTCTTGCGCTCCCCCTTGATGCCGATGATGTTCAGCTTGCGGGCGGGGATGTCGATCTCGATGAGGTCGCCCTCTTCCACTAGAGCGATGGGGCCGCCGGTCTGGGCCTCAGGGCTGCAGTGGCCGATGACGGGGCCGGTGGATGCGCCGGAGAAGCGGCCATCCGTGATGAGGGCGATGCTGCGGCCCAGCTCCTTGTCTGAGCTGATGGCCTCGCTTGTGTAGAACATCTCCGGCATACCGCTGCCCTGAGGGCCTTCGTAGCGGATGAAGACGGCGTCGCCCTTTTCTACTTTATGGTGGAGCACGGCGTCCAGACACTCCTCTTCGCTGTCGAAGGGGCGGGCGCGGAGCACGGCCCGGAACATCTCCTTGGGGCAGGCGGTGTGTTTGATGACCGCGCCCTCCGGGGCAAGGTTGCCCTTCAGGATGGCGATGCTGCCGTCGGTGCCGATGGGCTCGGAAGCCGGGCGGATGATGTCGGCGCGGGTCAGCTTGATGCCGCAGCGGGCATTCGCCTCGTCCAGCAGCTGCTGGCAGTGCTCGTAGAAGCCGTTCGCCTTCAGCTCATCCAGATTCTCGCCCAGCGTCTTGCCGGTGACGGTCATGGCGTCGAGATGGAGCACATCCCGGATCTCCTCCATGATGGCAGGCACGCCGCCGGCATAGTAGAAGAACTCTGCGGGCCAGCGGCCGGCCGGGCGGATGTCCAGCAGGTACTTTGCGCCGCGGTGGAGATGGTCGAAGGTGTCGCCGTCGATGGAAATGCCAAATTCATGGGCGATGGCAGGCAGATGGAGCAGGGCGTTGGTGGAGCCGGAGATGGCCGCGTGGGCCATGATAGCGTTCTCGAAGCTGTCCATCGTCACGATGTCGCTGGGGCGCAGGCCCTGTTTTGCGAGGACGACGGCCTGATAGCCGGCCCGGCGGGCGTACTCTACCAGATCGGGGCTGGTGGCCGGCAGCAGGGCGCTGCCCGGCAGGGCCAGACCCAGAGCCTCGGCCATGATCTGCATGGTGGAGGCGGTGCCGATGAAGCTGCAGGCACCGCAGCTGGGGCAGGCGTTCTGCTTGGCCCAGTTGAGCTTTGCTTCGTCGATCTCGCCGCGCTCATACTTTGCGCTGTACATACCCAGCTGCTCCAGCGTCAGCAGCTCCGGGCCTGCGTGCATGGTGCCGCCGGTGACCACCACCGAGGGGATGTTCACCCGGGCCAGGCCCATGAGGTTCGCGGGCATACCCTTGTCGCAGCTGGAAATATAGACGCCGCCGTCAAAGGGGGTCGCGTTGGCGTGGATCTCGATCATGTTGGCGATCATCTCGCGGCTGGCGAGGCTGAAGTTGATGCCGTCGGTACCCTGACTCTCGCCGTCGCAGATGTCGGTGGCAAAGTACCGGGCGCCGTGGCCGCCGGCCTCGGCTGCGCCCTTGCAGGCGGCGTTGACCAGCTTGTCCAGATGGCCGCTGCCGGGGTGGCTGTCGCCAAAGGTGCTTTCTACGATGATCTGAGGCTTGGAGAGTTCATCCGGCGTCCAGCCGGTACCCAGACGGAGCGGGTCCAGCTCGGGAGCCAGCTTGCGCATTTTTTGACTAGTGAGTTCCATAACAAATCCCTGTATCTTCCATGATATTTGGTGTGTGCGGATGATATTTTAGACGAGGCCGACTGCGTGGATGATGACCAGCACGATGAAGGCCACGATGCCGCCGAGGGCGTTGGTGGTGGTGAAGTACTTCAGGCCCTGCTTGGTGTCAAAGCCGTACAGGGAGGTGAAAATCCAGAAGCCGCTGTTGTTGACGTGCCAGCCGACCATGGAGCCGGCGCCGATGGCCAGAGTGGCCAGAACGGGGTCGAGGCCCAGAACGGTCATCAGGCCGCCCATCAGACCAGCAGCGGTCATAGCTGCGGTGGTCATGGAGCCGCAGACGGTCATCAGGATAGCAGCCATCAGGAAGGGAACGAGGACAGCGGGGAAGCTGCTCTCGGCGATCATGCCGCCGATGGTGGCGATGGCTTCGTTCTCGCGGAGGATGCCGCCCATGGCACCGCCCATAGCGGTGATGAGCAGAGCGCCGATGGCGATCTGGAGGGCGCGGCCCACCCAGTTGTTCATGACGATCTCGAACCAGGAGCTCTTCTCGGTCAGCTTGCAGCCGGTGCCGTCAGCGTTGGCTTTCTTGACGACCTTGTCCTTGCGGCCAAAGATCAGGCAGCCGACAGCGATGATGCCCATGAACAGGGCCAGAACGGTGTTGCCGAAGGTGTTAAAGAAGGTGTAAGCAGCGGAGCCTTCCTCAGTGAACAGCTTGCCGATGGAGCCGATGGCAATCATGACAGCAGGCAGCAGCAGGGGAGCGAAGGAAGCGCCGGCGCCGGGGGTGTTGTCTTCCTTGATGAGCAGAGCGTTGACATCGTTGGTGTCTTCCACAGCCTCGATGCCCTCAGTGTACTGGGGCAGCGGAGCGACGTACTCGCCCTTGGCGTAGACGGGACGCAGGCCGAGGTAGCAGACAACAAAGGAGACGACGGAGCAGATGAGGCCGATGATGATGACAGTGCCGATGTCAGCGCCCAGCAGGATGGAGACAGCCAGGATGCCGGGGGTGGGAGGCACCAGACCGTGGGTCAGGGTCAGGCCGAGGTTGACGAAGGGAGCGACCTGCTGCATACCCAGCTTCTTGCGCTTGGCAAGGATGGCGGAGATGGGGGCGTTCAGGATGATGGCGATGTCGCCGAAAACGGGGATGCTCATGATAAAGCCGGTCAGGGACGGGGCCAGCTCGAGGCACTTGCCCTTGAACTTCTTGATGAAGAAGTTGACCATGCTGGTGGCAGCGCCGGTGTCATTGATGCCCGATGCAATGACTGCACCAAAAATGATCATAACACCAATGGAGCCTAAAGTCGAGCCGAAGTATTTGGTAATGGCAGCAAAGGTGTCTACAAGGGTCTTGCCGGAGGCCAGACCACAGAAGGTGGCGGTCAGGAACAGGACCATGACCGGGTGCATTTTGAATTTCAGAGTCAGGACGGTCAGAATGATGATCGCAATGATCAGCATGATCACAAAATGTAGAGGTGACATAATGTACTCCTTTTATGGCTCACAGGCACTGGTTCTTTTCCAGTGCGGCATAGGTCGTACGATAGGCGTTCTCGATGACCCACTCGGGGGTCTTGGCCCAGTATTCGGGGCGGAAGGTCTCTACAGAGGCCATTCCATCGTAGCCGCAGGCCCGGAGCGTCTGTAAGAAGGCGTCGGTATCCACGACGCCGCTGCCGGGGAAGCAGCGCTTGTCCTGCCCCATCTCGCTTTCGGGGACATCGTCGGCGCTCATCAGGTGGACGGCAAAGATCTTTTCGGGCTGCACGTTTTTGATGGCGCTGAAATCGTTGCAGTGACCGTTGAGGTGGATGTTGTAGGAATCGAACACGAAGCCTACGTTGTCCTCGTCCACGGCCCGCACGATGTGGTCGGCGGCCTCGATGCTGCGCACACAGCTCTTGCGCAGGCCCACCAGCTCGAAGCAGAGCTTCATGCCGTAGGGCCGGGCCAGCGCCGAGAGCTTTTTCAGGATGCGGATGCATTCCTGCTCTGCGGCGGCCACATCACCGGTGAACACCCCGCTGGGGTCGAGGGGCGGCACGATGATGACGTAGCCGCTGCCGATGGCGCTGCCCACCTCGCAGGCCAGCTTGAAGTCCTGCATGGCGGGGTCGTCCCAGTCGGGCGTTTCGTCCGGCAGCATCCCCTGATGCAGGTAGACGGCGTTGATGGCGTGGGGCTTGAGCCGATGCGTTTCGAAAAATTCCTTGAGCTGCTCTACCGTGTGGTCCTTGAGCCAGCCCCGGAGCAGATCAAGTCGTATTTCGATGTAATCGAAGCCGGCTTTCTCGCAGAGGGCGAGGTCCTTTTCCAGAGTAGAGCAGTCGCGGGCGCAGGCTTCATTATAAGAGGTCTTCATGAGCAGCACTCCTTTTTGCCCATCTCAGCGGATGGGGAATTTGATGACGGAGTTGGTCTGGGTGCTGCGGTAGATGGCCTCGAACAGCTCCACGGTCTTGCGGCCGTCGCGGGCGTCCACCAGGGGCTTAGTGTGGGTCTCCACGGCGTGGAGGAAGTCCTTGATCTGCTCCTGATGGTAGTAGTACATGGAGTCCACGCTGTTGAAGAAGTCGCAGTCGCCCTTCTTCCAGTCCTCCAGCTTGTCAGCTTCGCCCTCGACGGTCCACAGGTCGTTGTAGGGCGGCTCGGTGATGGTGGACATACCGGCGATGAACATTGCGCCGCCGTCGGTCTGGACGCCCACGCCTGCACCGTTCTCGCCAAAGACGTGTACCTTGCCGTAGAGGGCGGGGTTCTGGCTGTTGCTGACCACGATGTTGCCCACGGCGCCGCTCTTGAATTTAACGACGGCCACGGCGGTATCCTCCACCTCGATGTAGGGGTGGTTCAGGTTCTTCCAGACGCCGTACACTTCATCGACGTCGCCCATGTACCACAGCAGCAGGTCGAGCTGATGGGGTGCCTGGTTGACCAGAACGCCGCCGCCTTCGCCCTTCCAGGTGCCGCGCCATGCGTCGCTGTCGTAATAGGCCTTATCGCGCCAGCCCAGCATAGTGACCATGCCAAGCACCGGTTTGCCGATCTTGCCGGCCTCGATGGCCTCGTGGATGCGCATACAGGGGCGGTAGAAGCGGCGCTGCACCATCGTGCCGATGGTGACGTGGTTCTTGTCGCCAGCCTCGATGATGCGGTCGCAGTCGGCGAGGCTGGAAGCCAGAGGCTTCTCGATGAGGACATTGCAGCCGTTCTCCGCTGCGGTCACAGCGGGGTCGCAGTGGATGGGGTGCGGGGTGCAGACGCTGACGACGTCCAGATGTTCTTTCTGGATCATCTCCGCGATGTCCGAGTAGGCGTGGACGTTGTATCGCTCTGCGAAGGCTTTTGCGCGCTCCAGATTGGCGTCACACACGGCAGTGAACTCGCTGTTCTCCAGCTGGGCGTATGCCTTTGCGTGGAAATCGCCGACCTTTCCGCAGCCGATGATACCGGTTTTCAACTTCATTGTTTTCTCCTTTTCTTGATGCTCTGAACAGGAAAATTGTCGCACGACTTTTTCTGGCTTCATGATACCACTTCCGGATTTTCACAGCAAGTTGTTTCCGGAAGCTTCTACTTTTCCCACATTACGCGATTTTTTGATTGTGCATTTTGCTCAAAAATGAAGGAAAATTTCGTCGTGTGGACGAATCGAATCGAAAATGTAAACTTTTTTGCAAAATAAGTCAGACAACTTTTGCCGCAAAACAGCAGCCTGAAAATCAAAAAAAGAGGTGCCGGAGCACCTCTTTGCAGTGTCATTGTTCCTGATTTTCCAGCTCCCGGTTCCGTGCATCGTAGATCTCTTTGATGGCGGCCCGGTTATAGGAAATGTGCATCGTCATGGCGCTGCGCGCCCCTACGGGGTCGTGCTCGGCGATGGATTTTGTGATGGCCCGGTGGGTGATGATGGTCTCCTGACGCAGGCGGCGGTGGGTCAGGTTCACGAACATCAGCACCGCCGTCTCGATGATGGAGATGATCTGCTCCACCACCTTGTTTTTGCTGCACCGGGCGATGTAGGTGTGGAAATCGATGTCGTCCTGGATGTAATAGAGGTCATGCTCTATCTTATACTCCACAGTGTCGCACAGGTCTTTCAGATGCTCGATCTCTTCGTCGGTGGCGTTGTAGGCTGCCAGCTCGGCGATGCCCGGCTCCAGGATGAGGCGCAGGTCCACCAGATTCATGGCCAGCGTGACCTTATCTTCTACGTTGCGCAGATTCAGAGGGTCGAGGTCGGTGGGGACGAGGTCTTTTACATAGGTGCCGGAGCCGCGCCGCGTCTCGAGGACATTCCGGGAGACCAGGAGCTTTACGGCTTCCCGCACTGTGCTGCGGCCTACCCCGAACATCTCCGCCAGCTTGAATTCGTTGGGCAGTTTGTCGCCTGCCTTCATGGGCAGCTTTGTGATGTACTCGTACAGCTGCTCTTCCACCTGCTCGGCCAGCAGGGTGTTCTTGATGCCAGAAAACGATGCCATATCTTTTTCCTCTTTTATTTTACACGAACCAGCGATCCGACCACCTCACAATGTGCGCTGTGGGGGAACATATCCACCGGCGTGAAGCCCTCGGCGCGGTAGCCTTTCTGGGTCAGGAGAGCAAGGTCGCGGGCCATCGTCTCAGGGTTGCAGCTGACGTAGACCACCCGCTTCGGGGCCATGCGGGCCACGCTCTCGATGAAGGCGGGCGTCGAGCCCTCCCGGGGCGGGTCCATGAAGACGACATCGGCTTTCTGGCCCGCGTCGGCGGCTTCCCGTATCCATGCGGTGGCGTCAGCGGCAAAGAAGCGGGCGTTTTTCACGCCGTTGTGCTTCGCATTGCCGATGGCGTCCCGGACGGCGTCCCGGTTCACTTCCACGCCCACCACCTGCCGGGCCTTGTCAGAGGCCGTCAGGCCGATGGTGCCGATGCCGCAGTAGGCGTCGAGGACGACTTCTTTGCCGGTGAGCTGGGCGGCGTCCACGGCCAG
>ERZ1026876.1266-NODE-1266-length-12854-cov-4.860145_pt1 | contig 12854 bp, 9 predicted proteins | sample MGYA00380168_ERZ1026876 | MGnify/ENA primary metagenome ERZ1026876 (study PRJEB33269, sample SAMEA4719804) | human gut metagenome | biome: human-associated habitat; feature: organic feature; material: feces | place: Cameroon | collected 2013-10 ... | reverse complement strand
ATGGTTTTCGACAGAAACTAAGCTGAAAATACAAGACGGAGATAACGGATTAAATTACTGTTATCTCCGTTTTTTTGTGTGTAAAAAAGCATAAAAAACGGTGGTTAGCTATTGACAACCGGTTTCAATCGTAGTATAGTGTTCTTAAACAGGAACAACAATATAAATTTACGCACAAAGCGCATAAAAGTTCCGTCGCAAAAGCCGAAGAGCTAAATGAGGGTTTTATGAATTTAATTGAAGGTCTTACTAATTTTAACTTAACAAAGCAGGAAGCAACGCTGTATGTGCTGCTGCTGAAGTCCGGTCAGATGACCGGCTACGAAGCAGCCAAGCAGACCGGCATTTCGCGCTCCAATACCTATACTGCGTTGGCAGGACTGGTGGATAAGGGAGCAGCGTATGTGCTGGAGGAGGGCAAGGTAACGCGCTATACTCCGGTGCCTGCTGCTGAGTTTTGCAGCAACAAAATCAGTTGTCTGGAGGAGATAAAAAAAGATATACTCCAGCAGCTGCCGGTGCTGAACAATGATCCTGAGGGGTATATCACCATCAAGGGTGCGCAAGAGATTATAAATAAACTGCGCAATACCGTGCGTCAGGCACAGGCAAGAATTTATCTGTCGGCTAACAGCAGAATGCTGGAGCTGCTGCTGCCGGAGCTGCAGGCTGCTTTGCAACGGGGCTTGAAGGTAGTAGTTATCGGCGATAAAAGCTTTTCTTTGCCGGGAGCAATCTGCTACGGAACAAATAAGCAAAGCGAGCAGATTCGTCTGATTGCCGATTCACACACCGTTTTGACAGGAGATTTACAGGATGATGAGGATTCAACCTGTTTGTATTCCTGCAAACGCAATTTAGTTGATTTATTTAAGGAAGCGCTGCAGAATGAAATTGCGCTGATTAAATTACAGAAAGGTGATATAAATGTCTAAGAAAATTCCGTTTGTTACTAAAGAACAGTTAGAAAAAATCGTTTCCCAATATCCTACTCCGTTCCATCTGTATGATGAGGCCGGCATCCGTCGCACCGCGCGTCTGGTGAACAAGGCTTTTTCCTGGAATAAGGGCTTTAAAGAATATTTCGCAGTAAAGGCTACTCCTAACCCCTATCTGCTGCAGATTTTGCGCGAAGAGGGCTGCGGTGCCGACTGCTCCTCCTATACCGAGCTGCAGATGAGCGATGCCGTAGGCTTTAAGGAGAGCGAGATTATGTTCTCCTCCAATGCAACTCCGGCAGAGGACTTTAAATTGGCTCGTAAATTGAATGTAACCATCAATCTGGATGATATTACTCATATTGACTTTTTGGAGAAGGTTGCCGACATTCCGGAAACCGTCTGCTGCCGTTACAATCCCGGCGGACATTTTGCCATTGCCAACAACATTATGGATAACCCCGGCGATGCAAAATACGGTATGACTCATGAGCAGGTTATTGAGGCTTATAAAATCCTCAAGAGCAAGGGCGTAAAGAATTTCGGTATTCATGCCTTCCTGGCTTCTAATACCGTTACCAACGAATACTATCCGGAGCTGGCACGTATTCTGTTCGAGCTGGCAGTTGAGCTGAAGGAAAAAACCGGCGCGCATATCTCCTTTATCAACCTCAGCGGCGGTATCGGCATTGCCTATAAGCCTGAGCAGCAGGATAACGATGTACTGGCAATCGGCGAAGGCGTGCGCAAGGTGTTTGAAGAGGTGCTTGTACCTGTAGGCATGGGCGATGTTAAGCTGTTCACCGAGCTTGGCCGTTACATGTTGGCACCGAATGGCGCTCTGGTAACTACCGCTATCCACCAAAAGCATATCTACAAAGAATATATCGGTTGTGATGCCTGCGCTGCTAACCTGATGCGTCCCGCTATCTATGGTTCCTATCATCATATTACCGTTATGGGCAAGGAAAATGCTCCCTGCGACCATAAGTATGACGTAACCGGCGGCCTGTGCGAGAACAACGATAAATTTGCCGTAGACAGAATGCTGCCGGAAATTAATATCGGCGATCTGCTCTTTATCCATGATGCCGGTGCACATGGCTTCTCTATGGGCTATAACTATAACGGCAAGCTGCGCAGTGCCGAGCTGCTGCTGCAGGAGGACGGCAGTGTGAAAATGATTCGCCGTGCGGAAACTCCGGCAGATTATTTTGCTACCTTTGATTTCGGCGAGTACGGACCGAAGCTGGCAGAAGAAGCAAAAATTAAAATGTAAAAAACAACGCTTAGTGACGTTGTTTCACGAGGACTGAGGCCTGAGGGCTTCGGTCCTTTATTATTGTGTGATATAAGTACTTGCCTGAAAGCTGCTTTTGATTTAAAATATATAGTGAATTGTCGGAAGCTTTAGGCAATAATGCTTTCGAAAAAATTATCAGGCTGTGAGGGAATGCAGCCGAATTTTGGAGGATGTGCTTATGCAAAATAAATATGCTGTTTACGAGGAGGCGTTGGCGGAGGAGCTTATTCCCGCCATGGGTTGTACTGAGCCTATCGCCATTGCTTACTGTGCTGCTGTGTGTCGCGAGCAATTAGGAACTTTTCCGGAGCAAATTGAAATTTGGGTTAGCCGTAACATTATTAAGAACGTTAAGAGTGTTGTTGTACCTAACACCAACAAGATGAAGGGCATCGAGGTTGCCTGCGCTGCCGGTGTTGTTGCCGCTCATTCCGAGCGTCAGCTGGAGGTTCTGGCTTATATCAACCAAGAGGAAAAGGCTGAAATTAAGGCTTTGGCTGAATCCGGTAAGATTAATATTCACGTTTCCGAAGAACCGGATATTTTCTATATTCGCATTTTCCTGGCAGCAGGCGGCAATAATGCCGAGGTAACTATCCGTACGGACCACACTAATGTTACCTGCATCAAGAAAAACGGTGTTACTGTTTTGGAAAAACCGATTGTTCCTGCCGAAGAAGAGGCAAAGAGCCTGTGGAGAATCGAGGATGTTCTGGATGCGGCCCGCAATATGCCGTTAGATAATGTTAAACATCTGCTGCAACGTCAGATTGATTTTAATATGGCTATTTCTAAAGAAGGCTTGACCAATGATTACGGTGCAAGCATCGGCAAAATTTTATTGCGCCGTGACCCGGACAGCCTGCGTATCCGCGCACGTGCCAGCGCTGCTGCAGGCAGTGACGCGCGTGAACGGCTGCGAGCTTCCGGTAGTAATTACCTCCGGCAGCGGCAACCAGGGTATTACCGCTTCTGTTCCTGTTGTTGTTTATGCACATGCATTGGCTGCAGGCGAAGAAAAAATGCTGCGTGCAGTACTGCTGAGCGACCTGGTTACCATCTACCTGAAGCAGGGTATCGGCAAGCTGTCTGCTTACTGCGGTGCTATCAGTGCCGGCTGCGGTGCAGGTGCGGCAATCGCTTTCCTGTATGACTGCACCGATGACCAGATTGAGCATGCTGTAGAAAATGCTCTGGCTATCAACAGCGGTATTATCTGCGACGGTGCTAAATCCTCCTGCGCAGCTAAAATTGCTATGGCTGTTGAAGGCGGTTTGATGGGCGTTGATATGTCCGTGGCAGAGCGTAACTTTGCCGGCGGTGACGGCATTGTCCAAAATACTGCCGATGAAACTATTGCTGCAGTTGGTAAAATTGCCAGCCAGGGCATGGTAGAAACCGATAAAGAAATTATTGATGTAATGCTTGGCCTGTAATCAAGGCAAAAATAAGAGAGTCTGCTGTTTTAGCAGGCTCTCTGTTTTTATGTACGGTATATAATTATTCTTCTACCATTTTCGTCAGCTCTTCTACATGCTCGGTAGCTGTAAGAACATAAATGAAATCGCCGCTGAGCAGTCGTGTATCACCTGCAGGAATAACTTGGGATTCACCGCGCTTGACGTCTACTAAGAGTGTATTGGGAGGCCAGGGGATATCCTTGATAAGCTTGCCGCTGACACTGCTGCCGCTGCAAACTGCCAGCTCGATGACGTTGCGCTGCTCCAGCACAGCCGGCTCCGGTGCTTTTTTGCGCAGCATGCGCTGCATCAGCTCCTCGTATATTGGCTTGCTGTGGCACAGCTCCGCAATGACGAAGGCTACCATAGCAGCAATCGCCAGCGAAAGCAGCTGCTGGTAGCTGGCGGTCATTTCCATTATCAGCACGGTGCCTGTGATAGGAGCGCGTACGGAAGAAGCGAAGAGTGCAGCCATGGCAACTACCATAATATTTGTGGCATATGCAGGCTCAATCCAGCCAAGCATAATCAGAATCTGAGCGCAGATACTGCCGCAGAGAGCACCGATAACGAGCATCGGCAGGAAGAAACCGCCGGGAACGCCGCAGCCGTAGCTGATGAGCGTAAAAATCAGCTTGCCTGCAAGAAAAATCAGCAGAAGCTGCAAGGATACAGGTGCTTTGGCCAGATGATTAATCAGATCGTTGCCGCCGCCCAAAACCTCGGGCAGAAAGTAGCCTAAAATGCCGGCGCAGATAAGGGCAAAGGCAATTTTCTCTACCGGACGCTTGAAGCAGGGCAGGCTGTAAAAGCGGCCGATGTTCAGCAGTCCCCAGTTAAAGATAACACCGGCCAGACCGCTGGCGAGAGCAACCAGAATGACGATGCCGTAATAGCTGATGGGAAGCAGCTGTAAGTCGGGGATATCAAAAATTGTCGCACGGCCGAAAATAGCGCGGGAAATAATCGTCGCAGTGAAGGCTGCTGCCATGGAGGGCAGCAGAACCATGATGGAAAAGTTGCGGTGCAATTCCTCCAACGCAAAGATTACACCGGCGAGCGGAGCGTTGAAGGCTGCTGCCAAACCGGCGCTGGCACCGCTGGTCAGCAGATAGCGTTCTTCCATGCGGGTGCGTCCCATGAGGCGGCTGACGCCCTGTGCAGTTACTGCGCCTAGCTGGATGGAGGGGCCTTCGCGTCCCAGGGAAAGACCGGCGCCGATGCCTATAATGCCGGCGGTGAGCTTAACCCAGAGAATGTGCAGCCAACGCATTTTCATCAGGCCTAAAATTGCTCCCTTAACCTGCGGAATGCCGCTGCCTGCTGCCATAGGCTCGATGCAGTTGAGCTTGTGCAGGATAAAGGCGATGGCGATGAGCACGGCGAACCAGCAGGCGTTGATGCTCCAGTCGCTCACCCATAGGCGGTTGTAGAGCGCTCCGCGCAGGTATTCCATCTCCGAAAGGGCGAAGCGGAAGAAGCTGATGACTATACCGGCGAAGATACCGGTGAGGATACCCTCCGCAAACAGGCGCAGGCGGAAGCGGTGCATGTCGCTGAGCGAACGGTAGGTTTTGAATTTTTGTTCTTTATCGTCCATAAATATAACTCTTTTCTTCGAATTTTTGTAACTAATATTATAGCACAAAAATAACCTTACAGATGCACAGAATACTCATATAAAAAGAAGTTGGCACAAATATACCAACTTCTTTTGCCTGTGTATTGATACCGGAAGAAATATCAGAGGTTTTGTTTTGTTTTACCGCATGAGCTTCAATTTAAAATAAAAATAAGGTGTATAATAGTTATACACCTTAATCAGTATATTCTGCTCTTAAACAGAGTTTAACAAGTTCTTCCTCAGGCTTAGAAGTAGACCAGAAGTTGCGCAGCGGGAAAAGATATATGCCTCCATGCATATGCAAATTATTTTGTTCGACAAATTTTAATATGCGTTCTTTTATTTTTGAATCAATTATTCCATAATGAGCATTGCAGTAAACGCACAGATATAAGCCTTTTTCTTTCGTTTTCTTTATTGGATTATTATAATGTAATTTGCTATTTGCGCTAATAAATACGTTGTATTGCGTTATAAGATCTTCGTAGAAGAATTCATTGCTGTCATAATGAAAGCCCATCAGATATTCCTGAAAGGACGGATGAGAAAATACTGGCAGCATATGCTTAGCCAAAATATTCATTCGATGTTTAATAGGTGTTTGGAAACTTATATCCTCACTAAAATAAAGATGTTCTTCCTCTTGAAGTTCCAGCAGAATCTGGTTAAGAGGCAGATTCTGAATATCGTTTAAAAAGGCGATTTTCTGCTGCATAGTTTTTTCTAAATACAGCAATTCCTCAATCTGCTTTTTATATTCCTGCTGCTTGTTGCGATATATATTTTTTAGCAGGTTTATGTCTTTGCTCTTTAAGTAAGCTTTAATTTCTTTTAAGGAAACATCAAGTTTCCTGAGAGAAATGATAATCTGCAGAGTGAAATACTGCGACAGAACGTAAAATCTATAGCCGTTTTCATCGACGAATTCCGGTGAAAAAATATCGTTTTTATCATAATATAACAGCAGCTGCTTGGATATGCCGAGCAGCTTCGCCAGTTCACCTGGAGTGAAATAACGTGAATTCTTCATAAAAAACCTCTTGACTGTATAAGCGTTGTATATTGTAAGATAATACTGATAACGTGGTATGAGTTATCAAAAGCCAATATTATTATTTTACGCTATATTATTAAAATTTTCAAGGAGTGTATGACTGATGAGTTTGATGAGTAAGAAAATGGTAAACGGCGCTGTAGCTTTGGGCTGCATGCTGTTTGCTGCGCCGGTAATGGCACATGAAGCATTAAATGAGTATGTATTGGATCCCATGATGGTTACTGCCGCCCGTTATGAGAAAAGAGATGTAGATATTCCTGCTGCAACAGAAATTTATGATCAGCAGAAGATTGAAAAGCTGGGTGCCAATAACGTTATGGAGGTAGTAAAAAATATTCCCGGCTTTACCTTAACCGCTTCTCCGACCGGTAATACTTACATCGGCTTCAGAGGCATTGCTAAGGATAACGTTGCTATCTTAGTAAACGGAATTCCCCTGAACCAAGACGGCAACTATGACTTGGAATCTATTTCCGCCGATATTATCGACCGCATTGAAGTTGTTAAGGGCGGCGCTACTGTTCTTTACGGCTCTAATGCCAGTGCCGGTGTTATCAATATTATTACTAACAAAAAGGCAGCTAAGAATAAAGTATTGATTGGTTTTGGTGATAAAAACAAATTTAAAGGTGCTGTTAATGTAGCTACCGATAAGCTGCAATTAAGCTATTCTAGACAGCAGTCTAAGGACAGAGGCTTTGTATATAAAAACTCCGGTGCAAGCAACTATTATACCGGTGATAAGCTGGAAAAGGACAGCCTGAATCTGCAATATGCTATCAGCGATAATCTGTCCTTGCAATATATGTACAGCAAGAAGGTTTCCGACTGCTCCAAATCCGTTAATGGTGTTTACAAGCCCGGCTTCCACAGTGACATTAAATATAATTTCGGCCAGCTCAGATATGTAAATGATGATTTACAGGCTACCGTGTTCTTCAGGAACAGAGATTGGAAATTCAATACCTCTACACACCAAAAAGGTCATAACTATGGTGCCGATTTGCAGGATAAATTCAAATTGGGCAACACCATGCTGACTGTCGGTGCCAACTATGAAAATGAAAATACCAAAAACAGCAACAATATAGAGGCAGCAAAGCGCGACAGTGCCGCAGTATTCTTTATGACAGAAACTGAGGTATCCGATAAAACCAAGATTTTCCTCGGTGCACGTGAAGCCTATGTTGAGGAATCCGGCAGCAAGTTCTGTCCGCAATTCCAGGTAATGCATTCCTTAGGTACCGATGATAATATTTACCTGAATGTGAACCGCTCTATGCGCGCACCGCATGTCAACGAGCAATGGGGTACTTCTACTCAGCTGATGAACCCTGATTTGAAGGCAGAAAATGGCTGGAACTATGAATTCGGCTGGAAAAAGAAACTGGCTGCCGATGAACTCTTCAAGGTAAACCTGTACCATATGTCATTAATATCCATATGGTACAGCCAACGCAATTATAACGGCAGCGGCAAGAGCATGTTCTTGAATGCCAACAAGTACAGAAATACCGGCGTTGAGGTAAGCTACGAAAAAGCTGCTTCGGAAAAGTTCAGCTACAATGTAGGCGTTTCCTATGGTAATCCCGAGCAAAAGCTTGCTAAGGGCGATTGGCAGAGAGTTGACTTTAAATTAGGTCTGCATGCAGGAGTAGGTTATAACTTAGGCAAGACCAATGCCAACATTTATGCTAACTATATGGCAGAAAGAATTAACGGCGTTAAACCGATGTTAGACCTTACTTTGAACGTAAAACAGCAGATTACCAAAAATGATGCTTTAAGATTTGCTGTGTATAATCTGCTGGACCGTGATGATATCAGAACCGGTTCTTCCAGCGGCACCGGTGCTATGCTGGAGGAACGCAACTGGATGCTGTCTTACGAGCACAGCTTCTGATGAAAGGCTTGGCTGATTATGCGTAGATTAATTTTCCTTATCCTTGCTTTGCTGGCTGTTGTTTATTGCTCCGGCTGTGCCGGTACTGTAGACAAGCAGAATGATGCTGCTAAAAAGCAAAGCTATGTTGTGCAGGATGTACGCGGCAAGAAGCTGTCCTTTGAGTCTAAGCCTCAAAAAATAATCAGTTTGTATGTTTATGGCGACGAGGTGCTTTTAGGCCTTGTTGACCATAAGCGCATAGCAGGTCTGTCCAAATGGGTGCATGATGAGGATTTGGCCATGGGTGCCAAGGAGGCTAAGGATGTTCCGCAAATTGCGGAAAGCAATCCGGAGGCGATTCTAGCCTTGAAGCCTGATCTGGTGCTGCTGCCGGACAGCAGTAAGCCGGAGCAGATTTCCAGCTTGGAGGATGTGGGAATTAAGGTTTTTGTTTATCCCGCCGCATCCAGACTGAGCAATATTCCCAAGACGATTAAGGCTATCGGCGGTGCTGTAGGCGAGCCGGAGCAGGCTGAAAAGCTGATTGCCGAGATGCAGAAAAAAATCAGTGCGGTTGAAGCTAAGGTTAAAAAAATGCAACCTGAGGACAGGAAAAAAGGATTGCTCTTTCTGCGCTTTGGTGCTATCGGCGGCAAGGGAATTATTTTTAATGATATTATGACTGCTGCCGGTGTAGAGGATTGCTATGAAGCAGCACGTCATACAATTGCGGATAAGCCGGGAACGAGCCGTATTTTGAGTAAAGAAGAAGTAGTACAGGCAAATCCCGACTACATAATTATCGGCACCTGGTCTCAGGGCGGTGCTTATAAATCGGGTAATGCACAGCTAGAAGAATTGTATTCCGATCCTGCTCTGGCTACAGTAACTGCTGTAAAGAAAAAGCAGGCGATTGTAATTCCGCAAGGCTATGTAAACTGCCTGTCGCAGCATGTTGCTGATAGTGTCGAGCTGCTGCATGAGGCTGTTTACGGCAAATAGACACAAAGGTCTTTGTGTGATATTAAATAACATTTTATGGGGGTGGCGGTTTTATCTGCTGCCCCTTGTTTTTTGAGGAGAAGAAATATGCTGCAAAAGAAAAACTATGGCGCCGATATTTTACATAATATCAGACGCTTGAGCGAAGTGAATGAGCAAAGGGATATCAAGCCGCTGATGGCGACATCCTTTCCGGGAACTCATTGTCCGCTGATGGGGGTTCTGATGACCGTAAGACAGATGCCGGAGGCAGTTACGGTTATCGTAGGTACGGATGAATGTACCTACTATTCCAAGCTTCTGGCGAATATGAAAATTTTCGGCAGTCTTAAGAAAAGCTGTGTTTCCGTAGTAATAGATGATTATGATGTGACCTTCGGTACGATTAAGAAAACTAAAAAGGCCGTTGCCGAAATTTTTGAGGCAGGAGCGCCTAAATGCATAATATTGGTAACAACCTGCGTTCTGGAAATCATCGGTGATGATTATGATGCACTCGTTGATGAGTTGGAGGAAAAGTACCATGTGCCGATTCTGCTTGTGCGTACGGAGCATTTTCAGTGTCGGGATCATCTACCCGGTATTGAAAGAACATTGACTGCTACTGTAAAGCTGATGCGGAAAATGCCGACGGAAAATGTTGTCAATATTCTTGGCAATGGCGCTCCGCTACCGCAAAACTCAGCTTTGCAGCAGCTGCTGGAGCGGGCCGGCGTACAGGTGGGACTGCAGCTTCCCGGCAAATGCAGTCTGCAGGATTTGGCGCTTGCAGGCAGAGCTAAGCTGAATATCGTTGTTGATGAGCTGGGGCTGGAATTGGCGAAGCGGATGCAGGAAAAGCTTGCTGTGCCTTACGTTTATTTCCCGCCGATGTGTAATCCGCACAAGGTGCTGCAGGCCTATAAGGAGCTTGCAGCTGCTTTGGAAATGGAGCTGCCGCAGATTGTTACAGAGTCTTTGGAGGAATGCCTTGCTTTGCAGCAGCAGGTACAGGATAAGCTACAGGGCATTGGCTATATATATGGCAACAGTCCGTATAACTGTTGGGAGCTGAACACTTATCTGGCAGGCTTGGGACTGCAGCCGATGATGATACAGATGAGCACTCTGAAAAACAAGGAAGCAAAAAAAGAGATGCTGCAATATGCGGATCCTTATGTCTGCAAGAGTGCCAATCTGGCAGCGATGGAATTTGTCTATGATAAATTAAAGCCTCAGCTGTATATAGGCAGAAGCTTTACCGACAGCCTGGAAAGAAAAGGGATTTTCGGTATAGACAGTATGCCGGGACAGGATGTACTGGGCTTTGCAGGCTGTTTCGGCTTGCTTAAGCGTTTGCTGGATTTTACGCAGACTCAAATAGAGGAGAAGTGATTATGGCTTTGATAAGAAATTTTCCGGTGCCGTCTGACAGGATGGCCATCATCAGCACGCTGCTGAATATAGAAGATGCAGTTGTTTTGGAATATGGTCCCGAAGGAACAACACATTTCAGCATGAATTTTTTCAATAAGCTGGGGCAGGATTACCCCAACAGACTTTTTACTACCGGTGTAGATGACAGTGATATTATTATGGGCAGCACTGAGAATCTGGAAAGAGGTATTTTTGAGCTGGATGCTTTATATTCGCCTAAGGCTATTTTTGTGCTGACTTCTTCTGTAACCTCTATCATCGGTACGGATATTGCGGGAATCTGCGACAGCCTGCATGGCAAGGTGCAAAGCAGGCTGATTCCTGTAAATACCTCCGGTTTGGGCGCAGACTACAGCGCCGGGTTGCGAAAAATATACCTGCAGCTGGCCGAGCTGTTTGTACAGCCTGCTGTTGTCAAGCAAAGCAAGCGGTATAATATTTTAGGTGCTTCGCCGTTGCATTACAGAGCAGAATCCGATATTTGCGAAATAGAAAGCCTGTTGCGTGAAGCCTTTGGCTATGAGCTGCTGCATTGCTTTGCAATGAATACGACTACGAAGGCGATTGCCGAGCTTGGCAGCGCCGAGCTGAATATTATTTTGACTGCCGAAGCGCTTCCGTGTGCGAAATATCTGCAAAGCGTTACCGGTACGCCTTATGTTTATCTGCCGCCTTACGGTTATAGTCAGACGACAGAGTTTTTAAAGAGTGTTGCCGCAGTTATCAATCAGCCTGTTAAAGAAGCTATGCGGCAGCGTTTGGAGGAAAAAAACCGCAGACTGAAAATGCTTTTAAATTCTCCGCTACTGAGCAGAACTCCCGGTACGGTATTTTTAAAGGGTGATTATGATACAGTAAAAGGCTTGGGTGCATTCTTCAAGGAGTTGAAATTTAATGTAGCTCACAGTGTATGCACACATAAAATCACCGGTACTGCTGCGGAAGGCATAGAGTACTTTAAAGAGGAGAAGGATTATCTGCAGCTGCTGAAGGATATTCGTCATTGTCTTATTATGGCTGATGAGGATACTGTTGCGCAAGCTGACATGACAAACTTTAAAGTTTGCGTAAGCCATCCCTGTTACAGTCACAGGACAATTGCCAAGCATTTGCCGTTCATGGGCGAAAGAGGCGCCGACATGCTGTTTGAGTATATTCAGCAATATGTAAATATGTAACTGGTTTTCGGTTGCTTTACGGCAGATAAAATCCCCTTGGGCTTTCAAGCTCAAGGGGATTAATAATATTCAGGTCAAATTTAACTTAAGCCTTGGCAGCTTCTGCTTCTACAGCTTCTTCCTTAGCGTAATCCGGATCAAATTTCGGATTCAGGTAGTTTTGGTAAGCCCACGCAAGGAGTGCACCGGAAATATTGTGCCATGCGGAGAAAACAGCGCCGGGAACGGTTGCGGCAGGCAAAGCAGCGAAATGTGCTTTTGCCAGGCCGGTTGCCAGACCGGAGTTTTGCATACCAACTTCGATGGACAGGGCAACAGCCTTTTTCCAGCTGAGGCCGGTGAAGCGGGCGATGGCAAAGCCAAGAGCGTAACCGCAGCAGTTATGAAGAATAACTACCAGCAGAATCAGGCCGGGAGCCTTCAGAATCAGGTCACGGCTGGCACCGATAACACCTGCGATAATCAGAGAAATTGCAATGGAGGATACAGCCGGCAGATAGTCTGTTGCTGCTTCGGCGAGCTTGGGCAGGAAGGATTTAACAGCCAGACCTAAGCAGATAGGCAGAATAACGATTTGAACGATGCTCCAGAACATGCCTACCGGATCGAAGTTAATCTTTTCACCGATAATCATGTAGGTGATGAACGGAGTCAGAATCGGAGAAAGTACAGTGGAAACACTGGTCATGGTTACGGAAAGTGCAACGTCGCCCTTGGACATAAAGGTGATTACGTTGGAGGAGGTACCGCCGGGGCAGGTGCCTACCAGCACAACACCGGTGGTCAATGCTGGGTCCAGATTGAAGGCAACGGACAGCAGGTATGCCAGGAAGGGCATTACGAAATACTGAGCGCAGCAGCCGATGAGAATATCGAGCGGGCGTTTGAGTACCAGCGCGAAGTCCTTCAGGTTCAGCGTGGTGCCCATGCCGAACATTACAATGCCGAGCATGCAGCTCAGGACGCTGATGCCGTGCACCTTGCCTAATAC
>ERZ1026876.1265-NODE-1265-length-12864-cov-6.699352_pt1 | contig 12864 bp, 13 predicted proteins | sample MGYA00380168_ERZ1026876 | MGnify/ENA primary metagenome ERZ1026876 (study PRJEB33269, sample SAMEA4719804) | human gut metagenome | biome: human-associated habitat; feature: organic feature; material: feces | place: Cameroon | collected 2013-10 ... | reverse complement strand
CGTCTTGGGTGGTCTAAATCTAAACAACACACCATCATTCGCATGGATATCTATTATTTCCGTAACATATCTAAAAGCCTTATCTCCATCTCTTTCTACAAATCCTGCAACAACTGCCTGTTCGCGTCTTCGTAATTCTCCTCTTGTCAAATTATAGCCCCCTTCACCTTGCTAAAGCAATTCTATTTTTTATTCAAATACCACGTAATAATCTTTTGAAAAATCATTAAAAGACTCACTAATTTCTGATTCAAGTTCCTTCCAGCTATCCTCTAGCTTGCCGCTAACATATGCCTCTCTTGCAAAAGGTTTTTCAACAATGGCCCATTTGAGCTGCTTATATGAATATTTCGCAAAAGCAATCCATTGAGTATAATTTATTGCCATTGGATCCTTAGTAAAATATACTTTTCCAGCGTTTATTGCTGTTGCACCGGAATGTGCTATAAAAAGCATTGTTGCCAATTTCGGATGTTTTCCCCTATTCAAAGAAAATGGAATAGCATCTCGTATTCGCTCTCCCTCTTTTATTCTCTTAAGTGAATAAGAAATTCTAACTATAACTTCGGTTATCATTACAGGAATTGACATGGAACAGAAATGAATAAAATCATAACCTTCATAGTACATACCCTGTACAATTTCTGCTACGGTCTGTTCGTACTCTCCAATACTCCCAAACTGAAATAGATTAAATATTCCCATTAATGGTGCTGGCAATCCCATAGATGTTGTGATGTCTGATTTGAAATGAACTAACTGCTTTGCCAATGCTGCAAAGATATCACTTTCTTTTCTATCAGTATAGTTTTTCATTACTTGTGATACAATCTTGCCAGTCTTATCAATGGTTGTCATTCTTCCAGTAAGTATATCAAACACTCCAACCACAAAACCTAATAATGGGTCATGGCCAAGCGACAACAATCTATGATAGTACGCTGATAAACCTTCTACTCGAATCGTTGTATTTCTATTATCCTGCGCATCAAAAGGCACTTTACTCTTTTTTGAATTTGCAAGTTTCTCCATTTCATCTTCTGGAAAAACCTCATCAAACTTCTTCCTAATAAAATTAGAAAGCGGTCCTGCTTCCAAACCTTCTGGACCTTTTTTAGGAATTCCAACCATAAGAATATCCACAGCCGCACCAACTATGCCAGCTATTGCGCTTATAGCAATATCAGTTTTATCTAGATGATGTATCTGGTTAAATTCTCTATTTAACTGGTGAATTGCTGCCTTGTTACTCTTTAACTCTGCTTCAGTAAAGATTGACTCAAGCTCACATGAAGTACCAACCACTGCTTCAGCCTCTGCGCAAAGATTTTCCCATGAAGGTAAGACCATAACCTTTTTAGGTGCCCCTAAAACACAAGGTTCTTTTACCGCTTTACTAGGATCTAAACCTCGTTTTCTTAACCATGTCTCCATTGCCTCAATCTCAGCATCTGTCTCATTTCTTGTTCTATGACTTTCCACCAAGAGTTCCCTAAGCTGGCCATCCTGATATTTAATGACATTATTCATATGTTGTTCTTCTTCAGAATACTTATATTTTCCCATAACTATTCCTCCAGTTCAGCTTGAATTTCTGCCCAAAGTCTATCTCTATATTCCCTACGTGCTTTTTCACTTTTTAATTCATCAATTTTTGCCTGATGCATTTTTAGTGCTTTCTGGTAAAGTGCATTCTTTTCTCTTTCTTGTTTTAGTTTTCTACTAGTAAAGAAATTCTTTACCCCAAGGCCAATTGTTGTAGCTGTTAATACGATAGTTGTCCAGATCCAAAGACTATCTGAATCATTTTCAGCTAATTCCTGTTGACCGTTTACATTATCGACTTCATATTCTCCCATAATGCACCTCCTATGCAACACCTAAATCATGCTGTAAATCTTCTACTGCTCTTTGCAATAAAATATTTAAACTCTTAAGATAATCTAGACGTTCTTTGTCTGCATCTACTTCTTCCTTGAGTGCTTTTATTATTGCCTCGTGTTGTCGTAAGGCTTCCTGATATAATCTTTCCTTTTCCTGCTTAAGCTGCTTATTTTTCAGGTGAGCTGCCACTCCAACTCCACCAGCAGCAAGCACTACCGCAGGTGCCGCCAAAACAAAAACACCTGCAACCATTCCACCACCCACTATGCTTCCAGCAGCAGCTAAACCAGATGTGATTCCAGCAGCGGAAAGGCCAACTGTGCCTAACCCATACAAAGCAGCAAAGGATCCAATTCCTCCAATACCAGCTCCAAGTGCTCCTGATAAAACTTCTGGAATAGCACTTTCTTTAATAGTACGCTTTTTATCATTCAATGCAGCGGCAGCTTCATTTACTATGTTCACAACAGACTGTAAAGAATCAACCGATTGAAAGTTCATCTCTTTTTTCTTTTTGACATATTCACCCATGCTAACTCTCCTCACTTTCTAACTGGCCCAAAACAAAATTACATTCTGTTATCTGCTGCTGGTCCGCTGTTATTTCACGCTGCAACTGCTCTATGGTAGACAGCTTCTGGTTAATGGACTGATTTCGTCTTTCAATTTCTTCCTGAAGATATCTTGTAACATCCTCCTTTGAAAAGGACTCATCCCCCGTCTCCTTTGCCTTTTTAGCTGCTGCCAGGTACGTAGCTGCGATACCACCCACAACCGGAACAGCCGCAACAGGCATCATCATAGCTGCACCTACCAAGCCACCAGCCATACCAGCATATTTAGGTGAGCTCTTAAGAAACTTACTCAAATCACCTTCAGTTACCACATGTCCATCTTTTCTAGATGCCTTTTCCGCATGCAACTTTCCACTACGAATCCATCTTCGAACCGTTTCCGGTTGCGTATTAAGCATATCTGCTATCTGTTTGACACTATATGTATCCACTGAGCACACCTCACTTTCTTTGTCTCTGGTAATATAATATCACCTTTATACACATTTTGCAACATAAATGTTGCATTAAAGTAGTATTAAAATCAAAAAATCCGGTAAGCAAACCACTCTCGGTTCACCTACCGGCCATTTTACTTCCTTATTCGATTTCTACTTCAAACTCTGTTCCATCATAAAATCTTATCTTAAGCCTACCATCTTCAAATACTGTAACGTGGTCCATTACCGCCATCATAAGCGCTGAATCAAACTCATTTATTGTCCCTGCTTCCGCATGCTTCATTACCAGCTTTGTTTTATATCTTAGCAGAACATCATCACCCTTAATATTCTTTTACCAGCGTTCCTGGTAATCAGCCTGGTGCTCGACTATCTCATTCCAACTCATAACAAACAGCTTAGTGAAGGTTTCGTCAGTAACGTACCTATTGCTGCAAACCTTATGACCGTCAGTCTTGTTGCAGGAGCCGCAGCGCCACTTGGTTATCTTTGTCCCTGCTCTGGTCGTGTACTTCACTCTGGAATAAATATTTCCGCAATTTCCACAGATAATCTTGGCATAAAATGGGTTCTTTTCGCTCATCTGCCCGTAAGCATTTGTGAAATGGTCCTTACAGTACTGGGCCCTTCTTTCAAGCTCTGCCTGGACTGCTTCCCATGTTTCAATATCAATAATCGGTTCATGGTCTTCTTCAATATGGTACATCTGAACACTACCGTCATTTATAACTCGTCTCTTGGAAAGGAAGTCGGCTGTATAGCTTTTCTGTAAAATGGCATCTCCCATATACTTCTCATTTCGAAGCATGGAGTCCAACGTACTTGCCTGCCAGTTATACTTTCCATCCCAGTTCTTTATCTTCTCAGCCTTAAATATCCTTGCAATATAATCAACCGTTTTCCCGGACATGAATTCCTCATAAAGCCTAACCACTATCTTGGCCTGCTGCCTGTTTACAACAAGGTGGCCTTCCTCATCCGTATCATACCCTAAAAAGCGCTTGGTGCTCATTTTATGCTTGCCCTGCTCAAATCTTCTTCGAATACCCCAGGTACAATTTTCTGAAATGCTGCGGCTCTCATCCTGGGCCAAACTAGAAAGAATTGTGAGAAGCACCTCTCCCTTAGCATCTAGTGTATTGATATTTTCCTTTTCAAAAATAATGCCAATACCTAAATCTTTTAGCTCTCTCACATAGTTGAGGCAATCCAGCGTCTTCCTTGCAAATCTGGAAATAGACTTTGTAATAATAAGGTCTATCTTCCCGGCTCTGCAATCTGCAATCATTCTATTGAAGTCATCACGCTTCTTGGTGTTGGTTCCTGAAATACCTTCATCAGCATAAATATCAACCATTTCATAATCAGGGTTTCTAGTTATCAACTCAGTATAATAACGCATCTGATTTTCATAACTCGATAACTGTTCTTCTTGATCGGTTGACACGCGGCAATACGCTGCGACCTTTTTCTTTATTTCTATCTGCTGCCCGTTCACCATTATCGTAGGCTCTTTTGCTGGTATAATCGTAATGCTTCTCGCCATTTTCAATCACCTCCTCAACTACCATTGGCTCTGTAAATGAAAGGCCCGTAAGTAACTCGTCTCTAACACGAATTCCCTTACAGGCCTCTTTTCCTTCTTGGATATATGTTGAACATATCCATTCTACTTTTCTATTGTAAACATATCGGCGACGTAAACTCTTACCCAAATGAATTATACCTGTCACTGCTTTTACAGGTGTGCCAACATACATGTAAGCAATAACAGGTTCATTACAAAATCTTTTTCTATATTCATATATTTTTTCGCCGTTCATAATCTTTTCGACCCAATACGGCTGAAAACTCAATAATAATTTCTTCATAATATATCCTTAAAATAATAATCATCAGCCTCTTTTTTCTTCCTATAAATCATACTACTCTCTGGAGGTGTACAAAAAAACTAGACTCATTTCACATACTTCTTAAAAACCTTTACAAACAACACAACCTTATCGATTATCTCATTCATTAAAGTGTCGTAATTTGAATGGTCATCAAAATTCAATCCAGGAATACGATACATTATTCTTGATGCCTTTTTCTCATCTAATCTCTGCCAATCGAGCTGCAAGCCAAGCTCCGATTCAATCTGACTCTTATTACTACTCAAGTGATCAAATAAGTCTTTATCATCATTTATGTATAGCTCTATTCCAATGCAACCCTCTTTATTCACCAGTGTAATCTCCACGTGAGCCGCACTCACTCCTATTGCTACATCATACCAATGATCAGTAGTAGCTTTTCTTATATTAAATGGTTTACCTCTTTCTACAAGCACTTCATTGAATCTAGTCCAGAATACCAATCTTTCAGATTGAGATTTATTCAATTCCCCTGAACCAGTTTGTATCTTTGCATTCTTGATAAAATCATTAGGCTTTTCAACGACTTCAAACTTTGGTGCATATAAAGAATCTCCGATTCTATATGCATGTATTTCAATCAAAAAGAAATTGATATTTTTATTTGTATTATTATTCAACCACTCAATTGCACTTCTGTGTTCTTCGCGTGCTTCCTTCACAATCCATACGATCACATTTGCATCTAATCCAGAAGCATATGTAACAATCTTACCCAAATGATCGTGATTTGATGCCTCAAGTTGATTCTCAATAATTACCTTCTGACCAGTCGTTTCATCACTAGCCACCAGGTCACAACGATAAGAGCCAACAAACACTTCTTTTTCAATATCTACCAGTGTCAGTCCTAAAACTTCATTTAACAATTCTATATTCTCATCCTTAGCTAGCCAATTTGAAAAATCATATTGTTCATGACTCCATAATTTTCTTACATCAACTTCCTCAAGTCTTCCTAATTTTATCGTTGACATTATTTCACCTCTCTCTTCCAATTACCGTAATCGTAACCTTTTATATGGTGGTGACACTATTCACGGACACCAAATAACGGCGGATACTATTCCGGCGCACAACTTTGACATCAACAAATTTTTGCACCCTTCTTAAATTTCTATTATCTGTATACATTTTTTCCTGCTAAAAACACAGGTGCATATTCTCTAAAAAACCTGTTAACCCGCATAAAATCAAGGTTTCCTTGACAGTAGAACTACCGTCTCAGCGGTTCGCTGTTTCCTCTCTGTCTTCGTGCTTTGCACTCGCCAATCGTGGACAGCTATCGCATGGGTGCTACCAGATGCTTACTGCGTCGCTTCTCTTCTAGTAAGCAAGGTAGCCACCTCAACATGTCCGCTATGTCCGAACTGATCCACAGCACACACCTTATCTACCTCATATCCCGCTGCCACCAGCACCTTCACATCCCTTGCGAGGGTAGCCGGATCACAGCTCACATACACAATTTTCTTCGGTGCCATCGTGATCATGGTGTTAAGTGCAACCTCGTCACAGCCCTTGCGCGGCGGATCGACCACGATCACATCTGCGTACACGCCATATTTCTTATACTGTTCCGGCAGCACTTCTTCTGCCTTGCCAACGAAGAATTCCACATTATCAAATCCATTCATCTTTGCATTCTTTCTGGCATCATCAATTGCTTCCGGTACGATCTCAACACCCATTACTTTCTTTGCCTTCTGCGCTAAGAATAAAGAAATGGTTCCAATGCCGCAATAGAGATCCCATACCGTTTCATCACCATGCAGGTCGGCATACTCCAACGCTTTACGATACAATTTCTCTGTTTGTTCCGGGTTCACCTGATAAAATGACAGCGGATTGATCTGGTATTTGACATTGCCAATATAATCCGTGATCGTATCCCTTCCCCAGATAGTCCGGCAACGTGTACCGAGAATCCGGTTCGTCTTATCCTGATTCACATTAAGCGAAATGCTTGTCATACCCGGAATATCCTTCAGACAATCCACCAATTCCTGTTCTACATTTACATACTTTCCACCATTCTTAGACGAAAGCTGTCCGATCAATTCCGTACCATTGATGATCACACAGACCATAATCTCTCCGGTTTTCTTTCCTACTCTCGTCAATATATGGCGTACCAGACCATTGTGATGTTCCTCCTCATACGGTTCTACCTGATACCGTTCCATAAAAGCACGAAATCTCCGAATAATCTCATCATTGACCGGAGCCTGGAGATAACAGACATCCGTATCAATTACATGATGCGTACGACCGGCATAGAATCCAATCACGGTATGTCCGTCCTTATCCTTCCTTACCGGAAACTGCGCTTTATTCCGATATCTAATAGCCGGAAAACTTTCCTTTACCCTATATATCTTCTCATCACCCAATATATTATTCTCTTGCCCGTCAGTCTCTGTGCACAGATCATCTCCACTTTCATTGAAACAAACACTACCCATCCCAATGATCGGTTCCATCTTACTTTCCACATCCGCAATTCCACCAATCCGTTTCAGACAGTTCAGCACTTTGCTCTGCTTCCATTCCAATTGTTTCTCATAGCGAAGCTGCATGATGGAACAGCCACCACACTGTCTTGCATGCGGGCAGATCGGTTCCACACGGTCAACAGACGGAATCAGAATCTCCATCAGTCTGGCATACGCATAATTCTTCTTTGCCTTGATGATCCTGATCCTTGCCACATCTCCCGGCACCGCGTCCTTCACAAATACCGCCATGCCATCAATGTGACCAATCCCCTCGCCTTCATTTCCAATGTCCTCTATTGTAATCTCATACTCCTGATTCTTCTCTAAACTCATATCTCATACCACGCAATCATATTATAGTGTTGGAACAAAAAATCCTGCCACAGTTTACTACATTGCTATACATTTTTGCAGCCCTGCAAGCACTTGCAATTCCATGTATTTACAATACCACAAAGCCCTTTAATAATAAAGCACGATTTCTATCCCGATTATTTGTTATCTGTTTTACAACACAATAGAATATTTGTAGACATTATCCGACAAAAATTATATAATTATTGTACATGTAACTTATAGAACCTGTATAAATGATCGTGCATTTGCTTATCAAGTACGATATAATGATAACAATTCACTTGCTTGCAAGGGTGAATTGTTAAATGTGATCATGAGCAATGCTCATGATATAACGATCATTTTACAGAATACCATTTTAAAAGGAGAAGATTTATGGGATTAATTAAAGCAATTTCCGGTGCCATCCGTGGCGTAACCGCTGACCAGTGGAAAGAGTATTTCTACTGCGATTCCCTTGACACCGATGTATTAGTAACCAAAGGACAAAGACGGACCAACAGCAAGTTTGGCTCCGGCAACAAAGGCAATGACAATATCATTACCAACGGTTCTGTTGTTGCGGTAAATGAAGGTCAGTGTATGATTATCGTAGATCAGGGTAAGGTCGTAGAGTTCTGTGCCGAAGCCGGCGAATTCTTATATGATACTTCATCTGAACCAAGTTTATTGTTTGGTGATCTCGGTGACAATGTTTCAAAGACATTTGCTCAGATTGGTAAGCGCTTTACCTTTGGCGGTGATACCGGAAAAGATCAGCGTGTATATTTCTTCAACACGAAAGAGATCATGGGCAACAAATATGGAACTGCCAATCCGGTTCCTTTCCGTGTAGTGGATACAAACATTGGATTGGACGTTGACATTTCTGTTCGTTGTAACGGTGAGTATTCTTACCAGATCTTCGATCCGATCCTGTTCTATACCAACGTATGTGGTAATGTAACCGATGAATACACAAGAGATCAGATTGACAGCCAGTTAAAGACCGAGTTGATGACTGCTCTGCAGCCTGCATTTGCGCAGATTTCTGCTATGGGAATCCGTTACAGTGCCATTCCTGCTCACACCATGGAAGTAGCAGATGCACTGAACAAAGAACTTTCTGAGAAATGGGGACAGTTAAGAGGTATCCGTGTTGTATCCTTTGGTGTGAATACGATCAAGGCTTCCGAAGAGGATGAACAGATGATCAAGGATCTTCAGAAGACCGCTGTTCTCCGTAATCCGAATATGGCAGCCGCTACCTTAGTTGGTGCTCAGGCAGAGGCAATGAAGTCTGCGGCTTCCAATACTTCTACCGGACCTATGATGGCATTTGCCGGCATGAACATGGCAAATATGGCAGGTGGCATGGATGCAAACTCTCTGTTCGCTATGGGACAGCAGCAGAATAACACACCACCTACCTCACCAGCTCCAGCAGCTCCTGAAGCTCCTAGTCCGGCACCAAGTGCTCCGGCAGCAGACTCCTGGACCTGTTCCTGTGGAACCGTGAATACAAGCAAATTCTGTTCCAACTGTGGTTCTCCAAAGCCTGCACCTGTTGAAGGCTGGACTTGTTCCTGTGGTGCCGTGAACCAGGGCAAATTCTGTTCAGAATGTGGTGCCAAGAAGCCTGCCGGTGCTCCGCTATATCGCTGCGATAAATGCGGTTGGCAGCCGGAAGATCCAACTCATCCACCAAAATTCTGTCCGGAGTGTGGTGATGTATTTGACGATAATGATATCCAGTAATCATTTGATTGGATACAATATCAGCACACTACAATAGAAACTTCAACTATTAGACAACTATAACAGAACAGGGTAATTATGCCACACCAACCGTTACATAATTACCCTGTATCTTTATTCAGCCATAATTTCATATATATGTCTATGGCACTGGGGTCAGCCCCTTTGCACAGGCATATTATATACAACATAACAGGAGGAGAATATGGACGATTTTAATGATATGAACATTGTGGACACCAAAGAAGAAACCGACAAAAAATGTCCTCAATGTGGTGGTGTAATGGACTTTGATCCAGCCAGCGGCAGATTAAAATGCCCTTATTGTGAATATACAGAAGAGATCAAGGTAAAACGGGAATTACCTGTCAAAGCAGAAGAATTAGATTTTCTATCTGCCACAAAGACCGCAAATAAAGATTGGGGAGTAGCAACCAAAACCGTGCTCTGTAAAGCATGTGGGGCAGAGTCCATCTATGATGCCATGCAGACCGCTGCAGTCTGCCCTTTCTGCGGTTCCAATCAGGTTATGGAAGCAAATGAGCAGGACACCATCGCTCCGGGAGGCGTTGTCCCATTTTCCATCAGTGATAAAGAAGCATCCGAATTATTCAAAAAATGGATCAAACGCAGATGGTTCTGTCCAAAGCTTGCCAAAGACAGTGCCAAACCAAAACGGTTTAACGGCATTTATCTCCCATACTGGACCTTTGACAGCAATACCTTTTCTTCTTATCAGGGAGAATACGGTATCAATCATACCCGTAAAGACCGTGACGGTAACACACATACAGAAACAACCTGGCATCGCACTTCCGGAACACATAGCGAATTCATCAACGATGAATTAGTGCTTGCTTCTTCCAAGCACGATATGTCAATGCTCCGCAAGTTAGAGCCATTCGACACAGAGAACAACAAAGCATATAAGCCGGAATACATTGCCGGTTTTGTTGCAGAACGATATTCATTAGGATTAAAGGATGCCTGGAAACAAGCCATGGCGTTAATGAAAGAACGTCTCACACGTCATGTGTCAGACAATATCCGGACACAGCATCATGCAGACACAACCCGTAACGTTCGTTTGTCTACGGATTTCAAAGATATTACATACAAGTATCTGTTGTTGCCAATCTGGGTATCCAATTTTAAATACAACGACAAGGTATATCAATTCATGGTAAACGGACAGACCGGTAAGGTTGCAGGCAAGACTCCACTTTCTATTCCAAAGATTATAATCACGGTTGTTGCGATCGTTGCGATCATTGCCTTGCTATACTATCTTGGCGTATGGAACTAATCACAATTTTACAACCATTATACTGCTCTGATAGGATGATCAGGGCAGTTTTTCAAAGGAGAGATCATGGAACATTTACCAACTATTATCATGTTAATTCTAATCCTGGCAATCATTGGTGCTGCATATTATCTTGTCTATCGGGTCAAACACAAAGCAGAAGAACTGTCACGCACCCTGTTTGGCACATCGGATATTACAAAAGCGGCGTCACAAATGAAACAGGAATATGCCACTACACCCAAATCCGTTTCCGCAATGACATCTCTGTTGCTGCCTAAGATTGTCGCCGATTTTCCTGATTTTCAGTATAACGAAATGAAAGATCGTGCCGAAAATGTACTTACATCTTATCTGCATGCGATCACTGAACGCAATCCCTCTCGATTGACTGATGGAACCACAGAACTCAAACAGCAATTAGAAAACCATACAGAAATGCTGTTTGCCAACGGACAACACGAACGATATGACCAGATACACATTCATCGTACAGAGATCAATCAATATCGTACGACCGCCGGAAGATGTATTATTACCTTCCAGACAGCATTAGAATGTTATCATACAATTACAGACTCAAACGGCAACATCACGGAAGGTTCTTCCGAATACAAATACCAGACCAAATTCAATACCGATCTGATCTATATCCAGGATCGTAATCTGGTAGAAAACGAATTAGATCATGCATTAGGACTGAATTGCCCAAACTGTGGTGCTCCAATATCCTCATTAGGGGCAAAGGTATGCGAATACTGCGGTACCGCAATTGTAGAACTGAATATCCATGCATGGAGCTTCAGTCATATTGAAGAATTATATTAGAACTAAGAATGAGCAGGTAATAACCCGCTCATTCTTTTTGTGCCCACACGGAATTTCAAAACAATTATCTTCTACTCTGCACAAGTAAAAAAGCGGTTGCATAAGCAACCGCTTTTTTGGGGAAAGCAAGAGATTAATCTAAAATCTTCTGCTCTGTTTCTTTATCAAAGATATGAATCTTGCTTAAGTCAAATGCTAACTGTACTGTATCACCAGGTCTAGCTGTTGTACGAGCATTAACTCTTGCAGTAATATCGAACTGATCAATTGTGAAGTATAAGTAAACTTCAGCACCTAACATCTCGTAGATAGTAATTCTTGCATCAATGATGCTCTCTGGAGATGACTCAAGGAATAACTGCTCATCATGGATATCTTCCGGACGAATACCTAATACAACTTCCTTGTCAATGTAGTTCTGCTCAACTAAGATCTGTGCCTTTGAATCAGGAATCTTGATTGAATGAGAACCAAACATCAATAATACATCTGCACCAGACTTAACAACCTTACACTCGATGAAGTTCATTGGTGGCATACCCATGAATCCTGCTACGAATAAGTTGGTTGGCTTGTCATATAAGTTCTGAGGAGTATCAACCTGCTGAATGATACCATCCTTCATAACTACGATTCTTGTACCAAGTGTCATAGCCTCTGTCTGGTCATGTGTTACATAGATGATAGTTGTCTGTAATCTCTGATGTAACTTAGAAATCTCAACACGCATCTGAACACGAAGCTTAGCATCCAAGTTAGATAAAGGCTCGTCCATTAAGAATACCTTAGGCTCACGAACGATTGCACGACCCATAGCTACACGCTGTCTCTGACCACCTGATAAAGCCTTAGGCTTTCTATCAAGTAAGTGCTCAATATCAAGAATCTTAGCAGCCTCATGTACCTGCTTATCAATCTTCTCCTTTGGAACCTTTCTTAACTTAAGACCAAATGCCATGTTATCATATACAGACATATGTGGATACAAAGCGTAGTTCTGGAATACCATTGCGATATCTCTATCCTTAGGTTCTACATCGTTAACCATCTTGTCCCCGATCCATAATTCACCGGAACTGATATCTTCCAAACCAGCGATCATACGAAGTGTAGTAGACTTACCACATCCAGATGGTCCTACGAAGATGATGAACTCCTTGTCTTCAATCTCAAGATTGAAATCCTTAACAGCATTGAAACCGTTTGGATAAATCTTGTAAATATTTTTAAGTGATAAACTAGCCATTTTCATTTCCTCCTTGAGTTGTATAAATTTTCTGCTGACTAAATCATAGTGATATAATACCTCATTTAATATTTAAA
>ERZ1026876.1262-NODE-1262-length-12888-cov-4.688304_pt1 | contig 12888 bp, 16 predicted proteins | sample MGYA00380168_ERZ1026876 | MGnify/ENA primary metagenome ERZ1026876 (study PRJEB33269, sample SAMEA4719804) | human gut metagenome | biome: human-associated habitat; feature: organic feature; material: feces | place: Cameroon | collected 2013-10 ... | reverse complement strand
CCGTGGCCACCGCCATCGGCTCGGAAACCTGAAAGTCCTCCGGGAAGATGTCGAAGGAGCCGTCCAGCAGCCACCGCCCCCGCTCCAGTGTGGCGTAGCGGGCCGGGGAATCGTAGTTCTTGTCGTGCAGCTCCTCCGGCTTGCTCCACGGGGCCAGCCCGCTGGAGGTCACCTCGCCGTAGACCATGTCCGGGTCGGAGATGTCCACCACCGCCAGCAGCTCGATCCGCCGGGGACTGCCCACGATGGCCGCCTGATAGGCTGCGGATGTCTTAATCATGGGGCTCCACCTCCCGGAGCGTAAACGCCAGATTGTGCCACAGCCCAACGCCGCCCTTTGAAAAGGCGAACGTGGGCTGGGTGATGGAGTCCAGCAGGAAATAGCTGGAGACCATCTCGTCACTGTTGTCCGGCAGAACGGATGCGAGGAACGGCCCGCCGCTCCGCAGCACCGCCAGCACCTGACGCAGTTTCTCGTTGCCCATGTAGTCGAAGGAGTAGGACGCCTTCCAGATCTTCCCACGGGTCTCCACCACCCGCCGGCCGGAGATCATGTCCACCTGCACGGACAGATCCTCCTCCCAGCAGGAAAAGCGGTCCTTGCTGCTCTCCGGCAGCAGGATCCCGTTTAAAATCAACTGCTTAGTCATCCAACACCTCCGGGCTCTCCCGCATGGCCGTCCGGATGTCCGGCACGAATGCCCGGGCAATCTCGATGCCGTCGCGGGTCTTGATGATGATGTTCATAGGCTGGGAGCCAGTGGCGAAGCCGGAAAATGCGCTCAGGGCGTTGACTGCCGCGCTCAGCCCCTGCTGGAAGCTCTCATTGGTCACCCCGGACTGCCGGGGCCGGATGTCCTGATTCAGGCTGTTGAGGGTGTTTAGCTGTAGGGCATCGGAAAACCGCCCGCTGATGGCTCCGGCAAGGCCGTCCACGCTGTCCAGCACGTCCGCCTCCCCGGCCTCCATGCCCTCGGTCAGTCCCGCCATCATGTAGCCGCCGATCTCCGCGAACACGGTGGAGGGGGAATGAATGCCCAGCACATCCTTGAGAGTGCCCACAATGCTGGACGCGAACCCCTTAACCTTGTCGATCACCGCGCCGATCATGCTGGTAATGCCGTCCAGAAGTCCCTGAATCAGCGCCACGCCCACGTTGGCGATGTCCGGAATGCCCTTTACCAGTGCTTCCACGATGCCGAAAATGATGTCAGGCACCTTGGCCGCCAGATCCGGGATGTGCTGCACCAGAGAGATGGCCAGCGTGGAGATCAGCCGGATGGCAAATTCCACGATATTCGGCAGCATCTCCACGCCGCCGTCCACCAGAGAGATGATGATCTCCGCCATAGAATCCGCGATCTGTTCGGTGCTGTCGCCCTTCATCAGGCCGTCCAAGAAGGCCGTCAGCAGCTGGACGCCCGCCTCCACCATCTCCGGGGCCTGATCCGCGAAGCTGGTGGTCAGCTCCGCCACAATCCCCGCGGCGGTCTCCGCGAACTGCTCCGTGTCCATCTCGCCGGAGAGAACCCCGGTGAATGCCTGCGCCATCGCCGTCACGGAGGGCAGCAGCTCCTGCCCGATGTCGGCCTTGGCCTGTCTTAACGCCTCATTCAGGTTGCCCTGCACGTTTTCCCAGCCCTCCGCCTCCCGGGCGGCCTGTCCCATGGCGCCGGACAGCTCCTGCGCGTCCGTCACCATCTTCAGCAGCGTCTGCTGCTTCTGCACCTCGGACAGATCGTTGTATTTCTGCCCGAACATCTCCATGGCCGCCGCGTTTCGGGTGGTCTCCGTGGCGGAGACGCCCAGCGCCGCGTCGTTGGAGAAATTGCCCTTCAGGAAGCTCATCAGGCTGTCCGTGGTGTCCTCCAGAGACCGGTCATAGTAGGCGGCACTGTCGGCTGCCGCCTGCAGGGCTGTCTCCATCAGATCCATGCTCTCCACGGCGTCGCCGCCGGAGGCCCGGGCAAAGGCGTAGATCTGAGACGCCGCCGGCCGCAACCGGGTGTCCAGAATGCCGCTGCTGTCCGCCACCCGCTGAATGGCCGCCGCCGCGTTGTCTCCCAGCTCTCCGAAGGTCTGCTCAAACTGGCTGTTCTCCGCGTTGACCTGGGCCGCCGCCTCCACGCTCTCCTTGCCCAGCTCAATGGCCGCGCTGGCGGCCTCCTTCATGGCCCCCGCCAGCGCCTTGACACCGCCGATGATGGCCTCGGCGGTCAGATTAGCCTTGATGAGGTCTCCCAGACTCTTGACGCCGCCCTTGGCGTCCTTTGTGGACTTCCCGAACCCGTCAATGGATTTCGCCGTGTTTTTGGAGCTTTTGGCCGCCTCGTCCATGTACTGCGCGTTGGTCTCCACTTCCCGGTTCAGATTCGTCAGCGCCGTTTTTGCTTGATTCAGCTGCTGCTGGTATTTGTCCGTCCGGCTGTCCGCCTCGCCGTAGGCATTCGTAGCGTCCTCCAGCGCCGTTTCCAGCGCCCGGACCTTCTCGGTCTGCTGCTCCACCTCGGCCCGCAGCAGCTTATCCTTCTGGGTCAGGTAATCCAGCGTATTGGCCTGCCCCTTAAATTGGGCGTCCGTCAGCTGCATCTCCGTTTTCAGGTTCCGCAGCTCCCCGTTGACGGAGGACATCTGCTTTTTAAATTCCGCCTCGCCGTCCACGGCCAGACGGGTGGAAATAACTCTCGTGGCCATCAGCCGTCCTCCTTACGTTTTAACCCCCGGCGGGCGATCTCCAGCGTCTGGAGATCAGCCACCTGCCCAATGGTCAGCATCATCCCCTCCTGCACGCTCAACCGCAGGAACTGGGTCACGATCTGCATATACCGGGAGCGTGTCAGCCCGGTTCCGTTTTTTTTTCAAGTTCCTGAAGACCCAGATCGATCTCCTCGTCTTCCCCGTCCGTAATCTCCCGGGCAAAGCCAACCTGTACGGCGGTTTTAATGGCTTCCCGGGCGGTCAGCACATCGGCAGGCCGGAAAAACGTCTGGAAATACTCCGGCATTTTGATCTCCTGCCTGTCGTAGCCCTGATGCCGCCGCACCAGCTCTCCCTGCTCCGCCAGCTTCGCGAACATCCAGCAGGTGGCGTTGAACGCCTTCCGGGTGTGCCCCTCGATGGGGTCGGTCACAAAGCCCTTGGTGCCGAATTTATCGTAAATGTCGAACAGCGCCGCCCCGTTGAGGCACAGGCGGAACGTCTGCCCGTTGATGTCGATTTTACACAGCTTCATAAAAAACTCCTGAATCCCCAAAAGGCGGGGAAGCATCCCCGCCTTTTCGTCTTAACTGGCGGCTTTCTTGACTTTGCCGTCAACCCATGCCTTGGCCGTCGCTTCGGTGGTCAGGTTTTCGGATTTTACCTTCCAGTCACCCATGGCGCAGGTGCTGGCCAGGAAGTGGAGCTTTCCGCCCACCAGCGTGATGGAATCGCCCTTGGTGTTGAACTCCTCCCCCTGCATGGTGGCCTTCAGTTTGGGGTAATAGATCCCCTGATAGACCACCTTTTTGTTGACCATCTTCTTGACGAAGTACGCCATGCCGCCGTAGGGGGCCTCGTCGCTGGAATTGAAGTGCAGATCCTTGTCGCCGCTGCTGTCGATCTGCGCGCCGGTGACGGCGGACGCCACGGCGTTGGAAAGCTCCGTGATCTCCACGTCGATGGGGCACTCCTTGAACTCGCTGACGTACTCGTCCAGCGCGTCATCGCCGTAAATCTTCGCCTCGTTGTACGAGGGAGAATCGGTCGCCTTCTGAAGCGCGCCCAGATTGACGGGATCCCCGTACTTGGGGTACGCTTCGGCGCTCTCATCCGGGGCCGTCTCCGCAAAGGGCGCCCACTGGATGTACTTTGCTCCGTAACTTGCCATAGGAAACCTCCTTAAAGATTCTTTGATTTCAGCCACTTGTCGTAAACTTCAAAACCAGCCTGCGTGGTGGCTTCTGCACAGGCCTCATTTGCATCTCGAATAAAAGGCCGTGCCCTCTGTCTTCGATCTCCGTATTCGTTGATGAATGCAATCTCGGCATTGCGCACCGTCTGCTTGCCGCGCCGGCGCGTACCGCTGGGGGTGATGTAAATGACCCTGACGCCTTTTTTCCGTTTGGGCTTTCCCTTCTTGATGCTGGAAATTACCAACCCCGTGTCTTGTACGCCGTAGGCTCTGGCCCTGGCCTTCTGCGCGGCCGTCACAACGTCCGCCTGCGCATTCAGCATGGCGTCCTGCACCTCATCCGGGATCTGGGCGATTTCCTCCATGCTCAGCATCAGCTCGTCCAGCCCGGAAAACCCGATTTCAGCCATCAGCCCACCTCGCCATCCGCATACTCAAACTCAAGGACGTAGTGCTGGCCCGCCAGATCCGTCAGGTTAAGCGCGTCGCCCACGGCGCACCCAGCGTCCAGCATGGCCCGCCGCAGCCGCCGCTTCAGCTGGATGGGGTTGGTACCAGCGGGGAGGTAAAGGTGCAGCTGGCCCAGATACCGCAGCGCCTCCGGTTCCTCGTCGCCGAACAGCGCCGGGGACTCCGTATAGCTAAACGTGCAGTAGGTCTCCGCTGCCGTCTCCCCGGCGTCGGGCCGGTATACATCCGGAACGCATACCGGCACGATGGGCGTCACCGCCTTGATGATGGTCTCATTGATGCTCATACTCAGCCTCCCGCCGTCAGCAGACTGGCGATCAGCTCCGTATACTCGCCGCTGTCGCCGTAGTCATTGACATACTCGATCTCGTAGTCCGCGCCGTTGTACCGCACCCGGTCCTTTCGGCTGATGGCCGTATGCCCGGAGCGGACCAGAAACCGGACCTTGACGTCGCCCATGTCTGCGCCTTGCCGCAGTGCCTCGGAGCCGCTGACCCGGGAGAACTGCGCCCAGGGGCGCCGGATCACCGTCTCCGTGGGGGCTGCGTAGCCGTCAGCGTCAGGGGAGGTGGAGATCCGCACGATCTCCACCCGCTTATTCAGCTTTCCAGCATTCACGTCCATGGCTCAGCCCTCCGTGTCCGATTCGGACCGCACCGGCTCCGTCCGCTTCAGCTGGTTCAGCCGCCGCCGGAAGGCCGGATTGTCGGCAAACGCCTTGTCGGCGGTCTGCGTGCCCCGGTTTTCCCAGGCGTCCAGCACCATCGCCAGAATGCAGGTGTTGTACTGGGGCAGGCGGGCGGAACCGGCCTTCGGCTCCGCCACGCCCGCGTCCTCCATGTAGCTGACGGCGTCCGCATGGAAACCCTCCAGCAGGGCCAGGTCCTCCGGCGAGGGATCGTCGATCCGGCAGTAGCTCAGGATGCTGGCCTGCCGGTCACTAAACGCCGCCATCCGTCACCCCTCCGATCAGCCGCCGGCGCGCTCGTAGCCGGTGAAGACCACAGCGGTATCGTCCACGCTCTCGGCGTCCATGCGGCACAGGCAGCGCAGCTCATAAGCATCGTTGGCCCACGCGTCGCCGCCGATATCCGTAGCCGCTACCTCCATGCCCTTACGGACAAACAGAGTTGCCGCCGCCTTGAAGTCACCGATAAACAGGGGATCGTAGGTCTTAGACGCGGCCTTGTGCTCACCGATGAGATCGTTGTCGCCGTAGACCACGCGGCGGCCCTTGAAGCGATCGAAATCGCCAGACACGTCAGGCACCAGCATAGGCCGGTTGTTGCCGTCCACCCAGTTGTCCATCTCATCGTAGACGTTCTGGTTGGTCAGCAGCACAGCACCCCGGCTGTATGCCGTGTTCAGGCTCTTGTTCAGGATGGACTTAATGGCCTTGACCTTGTCCTTGTCGGTGGTGGCGCTCTGAGCCGTGAAGGTCAGCTTCTTCAGGATCGTCAGCAGCAGATCATTCTTGGTCAGAATGTACTTGGGGCCGAACCACTGGGCCAGGTACTGGATCAGGCCGGCGGTATTGTCCTCCATCAGCTCGCTGGACACCACCAGGCGGTCGCCGTACTTGCCGATGTTGTAGCTCACCTTCTTGAACTTGGGCTGGTTATTCTTGCCGATAGCGGTGTTCTCGCCCACCAGAGGCAGTTTGGTCCGCTGGCCCGCCACCTCAACGGCACGCCAGCCGGTCATGGTGGAAACCGTCTCCACGTTGAACAGGGTGGAGAGATCCAGATAGTCCTTGGTCTCCTGGATGATGGCGTTGTCGAAATCAATGGGAACGAGGAAACCGCCGTCGGAACCGACGGGAGTGCCGCCGCCCACCGTCAGGGCCTTGTGCAGAATGTTGAACTTCTCCACACCCATGGACTTCTTCACGGTCATGCCCGTCCGCAGGGCCTCAGCCCACGCCTTCGCGTACTCCGGCTCAGACCGGATGGCGTCCACGCTCTTCTCGGTCTCCTTTTCCGCCTTCTCCTGCTGCTTCTGGGCGTGCAGAGCCTTCATCTTGGCGTCGCCCTCGGCGAAGCGGCCTTCCTCGGCCAGCTGAAGTTCTGCGGCGTCGATCTCCTCGTTCATCTTCTGGACCTCGCCCATCAGGGTCTTGTGGGCATCAAAATCCTTTTTCGCCAGCAAGCCCTCACCTTCGCGGACCTTTTCCGCCCGCTTGTTTTTCAGTTCCAGCAATTCCTGATAAGTCATGTCTCACATACCTCCATATCGTCTTGTTTCTAATTCCTGCATGGCCTCCGCCATGCGCTGGGTCTCGGGATCGGAAGCCGGCTCTGCCGGGCCTCCGTAGCGCTTGGACTTAATAACGCCGGCCTCCGGCTGGGCGGGAACAGCCACAAAGGACACCTCGTAGACGTCCATTGGATCATCCAGCTCCATCACGCAGAGCTGGCCGTCATAGGTCTGTCCGGCGTGATGCTCGCAGTAGACCTTAGACTGATCCGCTCCGCAGATGGAGCAAATGGCACTGCTCATCGCACAGCCCACACTGCACTCCCGCAGGATGCCGGTCTCAATCGCGGCGATCGTCCCAGCCGTGCTATCAGAACGGGGCATATAGCACCGCAGCACCAGTTGCTTGATCTCGCCACGAGTCTCCACGTCAGCGGCGTAGACCCGGGCCGTCTGGCTGGCGGCGGCCCACTTGTGGTCCATCAGCACAGACTTGCCGACAAACAGCGGAGCCAGCCCCTCCAAGGCCTTGTCCGTAAACCGCTCATGATCCCGATCTACCTGATTGTCGCAGGCTGCCATGCGGAAGGTAAAAACCTCCTCGGCTGCCAGCTCCCGCAAAGCCTGCTTGTTGATAAGCGCCAGCTCCGCCGCGTTGACCGCCTGTTTTTCCACATGGGCGGCCTTTAAAATTTCATTCATGCTGTACCTCCATCATCCGGATCTTTCCCCAGCGCCCGGATCACGCTCAGGCGGGCAAAATCCGCCAGGGGGCCGTAGTTCCAGCTTGCATAATAGGTGCTGCCGCCGGGGATCCGGCCCCGGTCCTCCAGTGCGCGGATCTCATCAGCGTTGAGCGCGCCAATCTCCCGCAGTGCCCGGTAGTAAGCAGCCTGAGCCGTGGTGTCGCCCTTGAGAAACACCTTCAGCTCCCGCTTGATCCGCAGACCGGCCGCCCGCTCAGACGGCAGCAGCAGCTTGTAGGTGTCCTCCTGCCCCCACTGGGTCTCGTAGCCCAGCAAGGTGTAGTTGACAAACTCAATGCCGTTTTGCTCATTGCTGGCGTAGCTCTGCTTTCCGGCATAGGCCAGATGGAGGGGCACGCCGAAGAACCGGCACACATCCGCTACCCGGATCTCATTGCTCTCCACGAATTGTGCGTCACTGTTGGTCATGGAGATGGGCTGATACTTCAAGCCCAGATCCAGCACCGCCACCCGGAACGCCTTGTCCGGCCCCCGGTGCACACTCTCCCAGGAGCGCCGCAGCTCCTCCTTGGGATCCACCCATACGGTAGAGCCGTCTGCCTGCACCCGCTGTACTTGCCCGCCCAGGTCAGAATCCGTGGTCAGGATGCCGCAGGGCTGCCCGCCGTTGAGCCACGTGCTGTTCTCGTACTGCGCCGCAGCCCGGGCGGTGCTCAGGGTCAGGGACGCCCGCTTAAGCACGCTCACGCCCTCGATGCCGTCCTCGCTGTATGCCTTGTAGTGGATCACATCCTCCGGGCGAAGCAGCGTCATCTCGCCGCTGACCGGGTGGGTGAATACATACCAGAAATCGCCGTTATCATCGAAAACCGGCGATACATAGTCCGGAGGCAAGGGGATCAGCTCCTGCGGCCGGCCGCTCCGGGAATCCCGCACGATAGCTGCATAGGCATTGCCACGCAACAGCTGGTTGCACATCATCAGCCGCTGGTAGTCGAAGGTGCTCATGGACTCATTGGCCCGGCTCCACAGCATAGGCTGGAGGGGATGATCCGGCAGCCGCTCCTTAGTGGACTCATTCATGGTGTACACCGGAAGCACCGCCATAGACGTGCTCAAGACCTCCACGCACCGGTTCACCGTCGACACTTTCATGGCCTTGTCCCGGCTCATGGCTACGCTCTCCTCGCCGGAGATCCAGCCCGCCGGGTTATCCAAAGTCAGCGTTGGGATCGCCCCTCCGAGAGATTTCTGCCGGGGGCTGTCCAGTGTCCGCCCAGCTCTCACCAGGCCCTTGCGCAAACTCATCTGTCGTCCTCCTCACCAAACATGGCTACCACAGCACCAGCCATGGCCAGCACGCCGCCGGTAATCAAACCGGCGGGCAGATAGATCATCCCGGCGCCTACAGCCGTAACGGCTGCACCGGCCACCAAAACGATCATGCTGACATTTTTGACGATCGCCGTTGCAAATCTTTTTCTCATATCTCCACTCCTTACAAGTGATACTCTCGCTGCCGCATCGCCGCCGCCAGATCCGGCTTCTGATTTCGCTTCACGATCCACGCCGCCACGGCGATGATCCACGCCACCGTGATATCGATACGCCCGATGCTCCGGTTTTTCATGGGCTTCTGGTTCTCGTTGCCGTCCACCGCGCACCGGACGTTGCCGAAGCACCACCGGGCGCAGGTGTTGTGGACGTGGAGCATCTTGTGTTCCCGGATCAGGCCCTCCAGCTCCTTCATGGCCGGGCTCATGCCCGCCATGGTCTGAGGGATGGCGATGATCTCCACGCCCTCGTCCTGGAGCAGCGGCGTCATGGTGGCCGTCAGGTACTGGTCAATGCCCAGCGCCCGCAGATCATACCGCTCCTTAGCGTCCAGAATGGCCGCGATCACGTCCCGGTTGTCGATCATGTCGCCCTGGCAGAGGGTGAGGAACCCGGCCCGCTCCCAGTCCCGGTAGGGCACATGGTCCCGCTGCTCCGCCTCCGTCACGCCTTCCAGGGGCCGCCACGCCCGGAACAGGGCCACGCCCTGATCCAGTCCCGGCTGGGGCGGGAATACCAGCACCAGAGCGCTGAGGTCCGTCCGGAGAGACATATCCAGCCCGCCGTAACAGGTCTTGCCCGTCAAATGCTCCTCGACCCACGCCTCCCGTTCCGCCTTGGCGGAGGGGCCGATCTGGGTCTTATCGTAGAGGGTCAGTGGCAGCCACCCCACATCCTTGGTGCTGATCCACTGGTTCAGCCTCAGCCACCGGAAATTCCGCTCCGCCGCCTCGCTCATCTTGGCGGCCTGCGCTTCCTTGCGGAACTTCCGGGCCTTCATGGTCACGCCGTAGCTGGGATTGCAGGTTTTCCACAGCGTCTCATCGTAGATATCCAGATCCGCGATCTTGTCCGGATCGTCCTGCGTTAAAGTGGAAATGCCGTACATAATCGGCAGCCACTCACTGTCGTCTGTGTCGCTTGGCCGCTCCGGTTCACCCCGCCGCCACGCTAAAATGCGGCGGCAATACTCATGGCGATCCCAGCCGATGGACGTGCGGTCGGGGTCGTTGCCCGCCGTGGTCAGCACCATGACGGTCTGCTGGGCGCGGGCGGCGTCAGAGCCTGTAGTCAAAACATTCCACCGCTCCCGGCCTGCCCGACCCGCCCATGCGTGGAGCTCATCGCAGAGGATAGCGGAGAAGCTGGGGCCATGCTTGTTATCCACGTCACCGGAATACACCTTCATCCGTCCGCCAAAGCGGGTGCGGATCTCCCGCACGCTGGGGCGTGGCCACGCCAGTGGCCGATGTTGCGGCTGCCCAATGACGGAGTTCTCCACCATGGCCTGAGCGCAGCGGTAAATGATATCGGCGTTCTCCTTGTCCACGGCAAAAATGCCCACGTCTGGCTTCTGCTCGCCGTCAGCCAGCAGGTGGTACAGCCCCAGCCCCGCTGCCAGCTCGCTCTTTCCGTTTTTCTTCGGGATCTCGTTATAGAGGAAGCGCCGATACCGTACCCAACGCCCGTCATCATCCTTGACCTCGATGCCGTAGAACTGCCGGATCAGGTCGCGCTCCCACGGAAGCAGTTCAAAGGGCTTGCCAGCCCAGTCATTCTGGCCGAACACCAGCATGGAGAAAAAAGTTTCCACACGCTCTACGGCGGCCTGGTTGTACCGCAGCTCCGCGCCGTCATCCGGCTTGGGTACCGTGATGCCCGGCGCCAGCGTCAACATCTCAGGCATACCGATCCCGGCCTCCCTGGATCAGCTCCAGCATGGGGTTGCTGTCCTCCGACGCCTGCTTGCCGGTATCCGGCACCACCAGGCGGCAGCGGCTGGTGACGGTCAGGCCCATATCGTTGGCGCAGTTCCGGGCCTGCTTGAAGTATCGCTCCTGGATCTTGCCCCAGCCGTCAGCGCCTTCCTGGTCTCGCTGGGCCAGCGCCTTTTCTGCCTCGCCGGTGGCAATGAGCCACTGGTGCTGGGCCACCAGATAGCGGCCCAGGGTGTCGGCGTCTAGCTCCGTGTAAAGCCCGGAGGCAATCAGCCGCTTGCCGATGGCCCGGAAGTTCTTTTTCAGCGTCTCCGGCAGCCACTTAGGCGGTTTGGCCGTCTTGGCGGGGGAGACCTTTACCTCACCGGCCCTTCGCTCCGCCTCCTCGGTTTTGCTCAGGTGCTTTCGCCCATTGGCAATGACCACATCCGTTGGCTGTCTTTTCCCGGCCATTCCGGCCCTCCTTTCTCCGCTGGTTTCTGATAAACCGCTGCATATCCCGTTTCAGATACGGGCTGTTGGTTCGCGCGATGATCCGCTCAGCTTCTTGCACGGTCATTCAGCAGCACCGCCTTTCCTCCGGTCATCGCTTCCCATCGGTCGATGATAACCTGCACATACTTGGGGTCAATTTCCATCATGTAACATGTCCGGCCAAGCTGCTCACAGGCAATCAACGTTGTCCCGCTACCACCGAAGCCATCCAGAACGAGGTCACCTTCTGTGGTGGAGTTCAAAATGGCGTTTTCAACCAGGGCAATCGGCTTCATGGTGGGGTGCAAATCACACTTGCGTGGTTTATCCACATCCCACACGGACGTGTGGAATTTTCCGTTTCCGTGCCAGATATGCTTTTTGGTCCACGTAAAGAAGATAGGCTCGTGCTGATATTCGTAATTCAGACGGCCCATAGAAAACGTCGGAGAAGATTTCTTCCAAATCAGCATGTGCCGGACTTCCAGGCCGGCCTCCCGCATCATCATCATCATCATCAAACCAAGGCTGCCGCCCTGCGGGCTGGTGACATAGAAAGAAGCATCGTCCCGGCATGCCAGCCGAATGTTTGTCATGGCCTGCAAAAGCATATCGTGCAGATCGCTTTCGCTCATGGTGTCTCCGTAGATGTCCTCGGTGCAGCGTCCGCTTTTCCCCCCGGCAACATCATCCAGCATTTGATTTTTGGATCCCACAGCCACGCCGTAAGGCGGGTCTGTAAAAACCATGTTTGCCAGAGCACCATTCATGAGGCGGGTCATAGCCGCCTCATCGGCAGTACTGCCGACCGCCAGACGGTGCCGCCCTAACTGATAGATGTCTCCTTCACGCACGGAGGTTTCTTCAGGGGGATCTTCGTCAAAATCGTCCTCGTAGGCTTCGGCTTGTGTATGACTGCTGCCGATTTCTACGCCCAGCTCCTCCATCGCTTCCGCGTCAAAACCGGCGATCTCGGTGTCGAAGTTCAAAGCCTCCAGGCCCTCCAGCTCGATTTTCAGCAGTTCCGTGTCCCATACTGCCGTCTCGCTCAGCCGGTTGTCTGCCAGGATGTATGCTTTGCGCTGGGCCTCCGTCAGGTTGGTAACCAGCACGCAGGGCACCTCGCTCATGCCTTCCGCCCTGGCGGCCTCCACCCGGCCGTGGCCTGCGATGATGTTATTGTCAAAATCGATGAGCACCGGCGTCACGAAACCGAACTCCCGCAGGCTGGCCCGGATCTGGTTGATCTGCTTAACGCCGTGCTTCTTGGCGTTGTTCGCGTAGGGGATGAGATCGTCAATGGGAACCATGGTGAGCTGCTCCGCTGCGATCCGCACCGTCTGATTGTCTCTCGTCGGCGCCGGATTGACGCCGCCCTTTCCGGCAGTCCCGCCGGGTGTCTTTTTCTTTGCCATGCTGATCCTCCTGTGATACCCGGCGCACACGGCGACCCTCGCATGGCAGCCAGGGCCGCCGCAGGAGGATCAAACCCGCTGCGGCGCGAACGCCGCCGTGTGCGTCGGGGAAATGTGTCCGATTCGGACCGTGTGCTCCGGCTCATGACCCGGCCTCAGTGGTAGGGCACGGAGACCGGAAGGGAAGGGAAGAAAGGATGAATACCGGCACAGGGGCCGGGTCATGAGCCGGAAAACAAAAAAGGCAAGGGCCGACGCGCACAGGTCTCCGGTGCGTGCTGACTCTTGCCTTTCAGGCTTTTGGTCTATGCCATGTGATTCAATTCCCGCTGCGTTTCCGCAACGTTTTGTGCTCTTGCGCTGCGCTCCCGCAGCGCCCTGGCCCTCGCTTGGTCGCCTCGCCGGACTGCCCCGCCGAATCTCCCGTGGGGAAAAAATCCCGCACGGAGGGGGGTCCGCGG
>ERZ1026876.1261-NODE-1261-length-12903-cov-3.793976_pt1 | contig 12903 bp, 10 predicted proteins | sample MGYA00380168_ERZ1026876 | MGnify/ENA primary metagenome ERZ1026876 (study PRJEB33269, sample SAMEA4719804) | human gut metagenome | biome: human-associated habitat; feature: organic feature; material: feces | place: Cameroon | collected 2013-10 ... | reverse complement strand
GGCGGAGGAAAACCTTGTAAGGCTTCGCGACATACTCTCGGAGCTTGAGAGCAGAGTAGGTCCTTTAAAGGCGCAGAGCGAAAAGGCGCAGAAATTCATAGTGCTTGCCGGTGAGCGAAAAAATCTCGAAATAGGCATATGGCTCAACACGATAGATAAAACCGGCGAAAAAATGCGCGACCAGGAGCATAAAATAGAAATTGCCGAGGCGTCGCACAAGGAGGCTCAGGACGAGCTTTCAAAAATCGGCGAGATGATTGACAAGGCGGCGGACGGCACCAGAGACATAAACATTAAATTGGAGGAAATCAGAAATTCGGCTTCGGGCTTCGAGGAAAAGCTCTCGGATATCGACTCGCAGATAAAGGTTGCCGAAAACTCGATTTTACATAACAACGAGACAATAGAGCGTATAAACCGCGACAAGGCTGCGGAGAACGAGACGGAGCAAAATATTGACACCGCCGTTTCCGCTGCGATAGAATGCATACAAAAGGCAGAGGAGCAAATAGCCGACGCAACAAGGCAGATGGACGAGCTCTCAAAGCAGGAGGAGACTTATCGCCTGAGCAGCTCCGAGTTTTCCGACAGGGCGGCAGCTCTTTCGGGTGAAATATCGGCACTTTCCGTAAGGCTTGCGGATTGCCGAGTTACGGCGGAGACCGCAAATTCCTCCATAGAGGAGATAAGGTCGAGAATTTCCGTTATAGACGAGTCCATGGGTACGCGCAAGGACGATTACGACGCGCTCTTAAAACGAAAAGCCGACGCGGAATCGGCACTCAAGGAAATACAGGACGAGATAGTTTCCGTCAAAAACGCGATAGACGGCTATACTCTGCGCTTCGAAAACCGCGGCAAAAAGGCAGACAGCGTAAGGCTTGCCATAGACGAAAAACAGCGCGAGCTTCACAAGGGGCAGGACAGGGTTCGCCTTCTTGAGGATCTCGAAAAAAATATGGAGGGCTACTTCGGCGCGGTAAAAGCCGTTATGAAGGAGTCGGGCAGAGGTGCGCTCAGGGGCATACACGGCCCCGTATCTCAGCTCATAACGGTTAAGGAAAAATATTCGGCTGCTATCGAGACGGCTCTCGGAGCGGCTGTGCAGCATATTGTTGTAGATAACGAGACCGACGCAAAGCGCGCCATGGGCTTCTTAAAGGAGCACCGCGCAGGCAGAGCCACATTTTTGCCGATAACCGCAATTAAGGGCAGAGTTCTCTCAGAGCAAGGGCTCGACGACCAATACGGCTTTGTCAGCATTGCTTCCGACCTTGTGTCGTATGACAACAAATATTCCGAGATAATCCGCTGGCTTTTGGGGCGCACGGCAGTTGCCGAGGATATCGACTTCGCCATTGCGATTGCAAAAAAATATTCATATCGCTTCCGCATAGTAACGCTTGACGGTCAGGTAATAAACGCCGGCGGTTCCATGACGGGCGGCTCGCGCGTTCAAAACGCAGGCATACTCAGCCGAGGCAATGAGATTGAAAGACTTAAAGGCTCTCTTGCTTCAATGCAAAAAGAGCTTGACGGGATGCTCTCGGATTACAAGCTTTTGTCGGAGGATGCCTCTGCCGCAAAGGCGGAGCTTGAGGGTGCCGAGGGCGACCTTTTAAGAGCTAAAGAAGAAAATATCCGCCGCGAGGGCGAATTGAAGCTTGCAAGCGACAAGCTCTCGTCCGTTTCCTCGGGCGTTAAAGAGCTTTTAACCGAAAAAGAAACGCTGGAAAAGAGAATCGAGTCCGTAAGCTCGGGTGCCGAGGCGGCTCGTTCGCAAATCGACGAGCTTAAAGAAACGCTGGAAAACAAGGAAAAAGAGCTTGAGAGCATAACCGGCGACAGCAAGACTCTTCAAAAGAATCGCGAGGAGGTCGCGTCAAAAGCGGCTGAAATAAGACTTCGCATAGTTTCGCTCCAAAAGGATGTTGAGGCGAACACGGACGAGGTTACAAGGCTTAAAAATCGTAAGACCGGTCACCTTGACCGTCTCTCGGAGCTTGACGGAGAAATACGTGAAATCGAAGAGAAAAACAACGAGCTCAGAGCCTTGACCGAGCGGCTTTCGGCTGATGAAAAGGCTCTTAAAGCAAACCACGGCGACGCGCAAAATCAGATTAACGAGCTGATTTCACAGCGTGATGAGCTTGAAAAGCAGGCGAATGACTTAAGGCTTCACGAGCGCGCAAAATCCGAGGAGCGCGAACGTCTCAGCGGCGACATAGCGCGCCTTGAAGAGCGCAAAATAGCAATGCGCAACGAATATGACAATCTTACGAGCAAGCTTTACGACGAGTATCAGCTCACCCGTCGCGAGGCTGCGGCTCTCGAAATAGAAATTGACGATTACTCCCTTGCGGCAAAGCGTCTTGCCGAGCTTAAATCGCAAATCCGCGCTCTCGGCTCCGTAAACGTCTCCGCAATAGAGGAGTACAAAGAGGTATCCGAGCGTTACGAATTTTTATCGGGGCAGATAAGCGATGTTGAAACCTCGCGCGCGGAGCTTAATAAGATGATAGATGATTTGACCGGCAAAATGGCAGAGCAGTTCCGCGAGCAGTTTAACCGCATCAACTCCTGCTTCGGGCAGACCTTTATCGAGCTGTTCGGCGGAGGCAAGGCGGAGCTTCGCCTTGAGGATGAACGCGACGTGCTCGGCAGCGACATCGAAATCAAGGTTCAGCCGCCCGGCAAAAACGTTCAGAACATCAACCTGCTCTCCGGCGGTGAAAAGGGACTTTCCGCCATTGCGCTTCTTTTTGCGATACTCAAGGTAACCCCCGCGCCGTTCTGTATTTTCGACGAGGTTGAAGCGGCGCTTGACGACGTCAACGTTTCGCGTTACGCTCAGTACGTTCGCCGTATGACTAAAAACACCCAGTTCATCTTAATTACCCACCGTCGCGGCACCATGGAAGAAGCCGACGTACTGTACGGTGTGACCATGCAGGAAAAGGGTGTATCCAAATTACTTGAGTTAAAGACAGCCGAAATGGCGAAGAAACTCGGTTTAGCGTAAATCTTGCGCACAATGCGGCTTTTGTTCACCCGAACTCGCGTATATACATACGCGTCGGGGTTCACAAAAACCACCTTGCACACAATCTTTACGCTAAACGGGTATGATATATAAAACAACAAATTACAGCGTAAATCTTGCGCGCCATACGAATTTTCCTCACCCGAACTCGCGTATATACATACGCGTCGGGGCTTACGAAAACCCGTCTTGCACCAAATCTTTACGCTAAACGGCATTGATATATAATTCAAATAAAATACAGCGTAAATCTTCGGCACGATGCGGCTTTTGTTCACCCGAACTCGCGTATATACATACGCGTCGGGGTTCACAAAAACCACCTTGCACACAATCTTTACGCTAAACGGGTATGATATATAAAACAACAAATTACAGCGTAAATCTTGCGCGCCATACGAATTTTCCTCACCCGAACTCGCGTATATACATACGCGTCGGGGCTTACGAAAACCCGTCTTGCACCAAATCTTTACGCTAAACGGCATGGCTATATAATTTAAACAGAACACAGCGTAAATCTTGCGCACCATGCGGCTTTTGTTCACCCGAACTTGTGCATAGACAAAAATTAACTACACGCCGCTCGGAGCCTTATGTGCGGCGAAAGACACGGCGATACTGTGGCTGTGCTTAAAATATTCGCATAATCTATTTGATTGAAATCAAAAATTTCTTATCCGAAAGGAATAAACAAATGGGAATTTTCAGCAAAATAAATTTCGGCCTTACAAAGACCCGAAATAAAATGGCGGGAGCGATTGATGATTTGCTCGACAGCGTCGGCGAGATAAACGACGACCTCTACACCGAGCTTGAAGAGCTGCTCGTTATGCACGATGTCGGAGTGCAGACCTCGCTTGAGATAATCGAGGAGCTTCGCAAGCGCGTGCCGGAGAAAAAAATCAAAAATCCGACAATGGTTAAGGATGAAATCAAGGAAATTGTTGCCGAAAAGCTCTACGGCGGCGAGGATATGGGGCTTATAACCATACCGTCCATCATATTTGTAATAGGTGTCAACGGCGTAGGCAAGACCACGACCATAGGCAAATTGGCGGCGATGTACAAGTCCGAGGGTAAGAAGGTTATTTTGGGGGCGGCCGACACTTTCCGTGCCGCGGCAATCGACCAACTTCAGATTTGGGCGGACAGAGCCGGTGTTGATATAGTAAAGCACTCCGAGGGAGCAGACCCGGCGGCTGTTGTTTTTGATACGATAAACGCCGCAAAGGCAAGAAACTGCGACATTGTCATAATTGACACCGCGGGAAGACTTCACAATAAAAAGAATCTTATGGATGAGCTCGCCAAAATGTATCGCATTATAGACCGCGAGCTTCCGTATTCGGACCGCGAGGTGCTGTTGGTGCTTGACGCCACAACGGGACAGAATGCCGTAAATCAGGCGCGCGAATTTATGAACGCCGCCGAAATCACCGGCATAGTTTTAACAAAGCTTGACGGTACGGCTCGAGGCGGAGTTGTTCTCACCATTAAAAACGAACTTGGGATTCCCGTTAAATTTATAGGCGTGGGCGAGCAGATTGACGATTTACAGCCGTTTAACCCCAGGGCTTTTGCCGACGGTCTGTTTGAAAAAATAGATTACAACGAGGAGGACGAAAAAGATGGAATTTCGCAAGAAGATGTGGCGCCTGACGGGCAAGATATTCAAGTTGCTGGATCACAACAGGTCGGACATACTGATAAGGATGAACAAAGCGGCAAAGACGAAGATAAAAAAGAAGAAGTCGAAGTCAAAGCAGACGCAGCTGCAGAGGATGAAAGCGGAGTTCCTGGACTGGAACAGAGTGAGAAAGATATAGAAGACACTTCGTCCGACGCAGAGGAGCCCAAAAAGAAAAAGGAGAAAAAACGCTTTGGATTTTTTAATCGCCACTCATAATATGAAAAAACGCGCCGAGCTTCAGAGAATACTCTCGCCGCTCGGAGTTAACGTACTGACCGCCGATGAAGCGGGTATAGTTCTTACCGATGTTGAAGAGACGGGAACGACGTTTGAGGAAAACGCATTTTTAAAGGCGGATTCGGGCTGCCGTGAGAGCGGTATGCCGTGTATAGCCGACGATTCCGGACTGTCCGTGGACGCGCTCGGCGGGGAACCGGGCGTATATTCGGCAAGATATGCCGGCGAGCACGGCAATGACGATAAAAACAACCGAAAGCTTCTTGAAAAGCTACGGGACGTTCCGCCCGAAAAGCGTACCGCATCGTTCGTTTCGGCGGTGTGCTGTGTTTTCCCGGACGGCAGGCATTTTACCGTCCGCGGCGAATGTCACGGAGTAATAGGCTATGAAAAGCGCGGCGACGGCGGCTTCGGATATGACCCTCTTTTCTATGTGGGCGACCGCTCGTTTGCGGAATTTTCCCCCGAGGAAAAGGACGCCGTGAGTCACCGAGGAAACGCTCTGCGCAAGCTCGCAAAGGAGCTCCCCGAATATTTAAAATAACCGAAAGGCATTGATATACAATATGACAAGTAAAGAGAGAGCCGAAAAAAGGGCTCAGGCAAACAATATGGAGCCGTTATTCCAGCTCGGCAAGGGCGGTATGTCCGACGCGCTGATAAAACAGGTTGACGATGCGCTGACCGCGAGAGAGCTTATAAAGGTCAAGGTGCTTCGCGATACTTCTCCGCTTACTCCGCGCGAGGCGGCGGACAGGATAGCCGAGGCAACGGGCAGCGAGGTTGTGGCGGTTATAGGCGGAAGTATGATATTTTATCGTTACAGCAAAAAGCTTCACGAAAACAAAAAGAAGAAATGAAAATAGGGATTTTCGGCGGTACATTCAATCCGCCGCACAAGGGGCATCTGAGATTAATCGAGGCATTTGCCGACAAATTAGAGCTTGACAAGGTGCTCGTAATTCCCGACAAGCGGCCCGTGCACAAAATATGCGAGGATTTGGCACTTGATTCCGACAGGGCAGAGCTTTGCCGCCGCACGTTTACGGGCAAAAATTACGAGGTCAGCACTATGGAGATTGACCGTGACACCGACAGCTATATGATATTCACGGTGAACGAGATTTTGAGTGAATACAAGGACGCGCAGCTGTTTTTGGTAATAGGCTCGGATATGTTTTTGTCGTTTCATAAGTGGTATAAATACCGTGAAATAATGAAAAAGTGTACCCTGTGCGTTATGTCGCGCGAGGACGAAGACACCGTAAAGGCACTGCGCTCATATGCTTTTTCGACATTGCACATATATATGCCGTCGAATGAGGCGAACGGTATTATAATTTCTCCGAGCAGCCCGCTCGAAATTTCATCTACCGAAATAAGGCAAAAAATATCCGCGGGTGAGGATGTGTCCGACGTCCTGACAAAAGAGGCGTATGAATTCATAAAGGAAAGAGGTATGTATGGATACGCAAAGAAATAAGGAGTTCTTTTATGAAATCAAAAAGCATCTTACGCCCTCGCGTTTTTACCATTCGCTGAATGTTGCTTATGAGGCGTATCGTCTTGCCGGAATTTACAAGGCCGACAGGGAAAAGGCGTTCACCGCGGGGCTTTTGCATGATATTATGAAGGACACTCCGAAGCAGGAGCAGTTGAAAATAATTACCGATGATGGTATAATTCTAACGTCTACGGAGAAAAGCAGCACAAAGACGTGGCACCAATTATCCGGCGCGATATACATAAAAAAATATCTCGGGGTAAAGGATGAGGATATAATTTCGGCGGTGCGGTATCATACCACGGGCAGAGAAAATATGACTCTTCTCGAAAAGGTGGTCTATATAGCGGACTATATCTCGGCGGACAGAAGGTATCCGGGTGTTGAGCGTATGCGTGAAAAAGCATACCGAAGTCTTGACGAGGCAATACTTGAGGGACTTCAGTTCACCGTTATCGAGAATGTAAAAAAAGGCTTCCCCATTCATGAGGACAGCGTTAAAGCATATAATGACATCGCAATTTCTTACGAAAGGAAAAAGTTATGACGACAGAGGAATTACTCAAATTGACGGTCGAAACTCTCGACAGAAAAAAGGGTATGGATATAAAGGCTCTCAAGGTAACGGACCTTACCGTTATTGCCGACTATTTCGTGATAGTCACAGGTACGTCGCCGACTCATATAAAGGCTCTCTCCGATGAGCTTGAGGACAAGCTCGCCGAAAAGGGCAAAAACGCAAAGAGCGTTGAGGGTAAGGCTACGGGCTGGATACTTCTTGATTACGGCACGGTTATAGTTCACGTATTTACAAAGGAAAGCCGTGAAAACTTCAATCTCGAAAAGCTTTGGGGCGACGCCGAGGAGGTTGACGTTTCCGAGTGGATAAGCGAATAATATTTTTAGATAAAAATTGACTATACTGCAAAAGGGTGAAATAAATGGAATACGATTTTAAGCATATTGAAAGCAAGTGGCAGGAAAAATGGGAAGAGGAGGGCGTTTTTCACGCCGTTGACAATTCCGATAAGCCCAAATTTTACGGACTTGTGGAATTTCCCTATCCGAGCGGAGCAGGTATGCACGTAGGTCACATCAAGGCGTATTCGGGTCTTGAGGTGGTATCTCGTAAGAGAAGGCTTCAGGGCTACAACGTGCTTTTCCCGATAGGCTTTGACGCATACGGTCTGCCGACGGAAAACTATGCCATTAAAACGGGCATACATCCGCGCAAGGTCACCGATATGAATATAAAGAAGTTTACAAATCAGTTAAAGCGCGTGGGATTTTCGTTCGACTGGACAAGAGTTATAGACACAACCGAAGAGGGCTACTATAAGTGGACCCAGTGGATATTCCTCAAGATGTTTGAAAACGGTCTTGCGTTCCGCGACAAGACTCTCGTAAACTATTGTCCCTCCTGCAAGGTCGTTTTGTCAAATGAGGATTCTCAGGGCGGCAAGTGCGATATCTGCCACAGCGAAGTCGTACAAAAGTCCAAGGACGTTTGGTATCTGCGCATTACCGAGTACGCCGATAAGCTCTTAGAGGGCCTCAAGCACGTCGATTATCTTCCCAACATCAAGGCTCAGCAGGAGCATTGGATAGGCAAGAGCCGCGGCGCGTTCGTCAATTTCTCACTCAAAGATATTCCCGAAAAGCTTAGGATATACACAACCCGTCCGGATACTCTCTTCGGCGTTACGTTTATGGTAATTGCTCCGGAGCATCCGATAATCGACAAGTATAAGGATAAAATCCGCAATATGGATGCGATAGCCGATTACCGCACCGAATGCAGCAAAAAGACGGAGTTTGAGCGCACTCAGCTCGTTAAGGATAAGACGGGCGTCAAAATTGACGGCCTTACCGCGATAAACCCCGTAAACGGCAGGGAAATACCGGTTTATATTTCCGACTACGTAATGATGGGCTACGGCACGGGCGCAATAATGGCTGTGCCGGCTCACGATGACCGCGACTACGATTTCGCCAAGAAATTCGGTATAGACATTATCGAAGTAATAAAGGGCGGAAATATTGATGAGGCGGCATATACCGGCGACGGCGAAATGGTAAATTCCGGCTTCCTCAACGGTATGGACAACAAAAAGGATTCCATCAAAAAGATGATAGATTACCTCACCGAAAAAGGTATCGGCGAGGGCGGAGTTCAGTATAAGATGAAGGATTGGGCATTTAACCGTCAGCGCTACTGGGGCGAGCCTATTCCGATCATCCATTGCCCGAAGTGCGGTATGGTTCCCGTTCCGTATGACGAGCTTCCGCTGAAGCTTCCGAATGTCGAAAACTTTGAACCCGGTCAGGACGGCGAGAGTCCGCTTGCAAAGATTGACTCGTTTGTAAACTGCAAATGCCCCGTCTGCGGCGGCGACGCAAAGCGCGAGACGGACACCATGCCTCAGTGGGCAGGCTCCTCGTGGTACTTCTTAAGATATGTTGACCCGCACAACGACAAGACCTTTGCCGACTATGACAAGCTTAAATACTGGATGCCGGTAGACTGGTACAACGGCGGTATGGAGCACGTTACACGCCACCTTATATATTCGAGATTCTGGTATAAATTCCTCTATGACCTCGGCGTAGTGCCGTATGAGGAGCCGTATCAGAAGCGCACCGCTCAGGGTCTTATCTTAGGACCGGACGGTGTTAAAATGAGTAAATCGCGCGGCAACGTAATAGACCCCAACGAGGTAGTTGACGTATACGGCGCAGACGTACTTCGCACCTATGTTCTGTTTATGGGCGACTATGAGCAGGCTGCTCCGTGGAGCGAATCGAGCGTTAAGGGCTGCAAGAGATTTATCGACAGAGTATTTAATCTTCAGGAAATCCTGACGGACGGCGACGAGTATTCAAAAGAGCTTATGAGTGCTATGCACAAGACCGTCAAAAAGGTTTCCGAGGACATAGAGCAGATGAAGTATAACACGGCAATAGCCGCTCTTATGACGCTGCTCAACAAAATTTACGAAATCGGCAAAATCAACCGCGCCGAGCTCAAAACGCTTATTATTCTCGTGAACCCGTTTGCACCGCACGTCACCGAGGAGATGTGGGCGAATTGCGGTTACGGCGAAATGCTCGCAAAGGATGCAAGGTGGCCGAGCTTTGACGAGGCTAAATGTGTTGACAGCACAGTTGAAATAGTAGTCCAGATAAACGGCAAGATAAGGGCGAGACTCTCTGTTCCCGCCAATATTGAGAGCGATGAGGCAATAGCTCTCGCAAAGAAGGATGAAGGCATAGCTGCCGCTCTTGAGGGTAAAAATATCATCAAGGAAATCTATGTAAAGGGCAAGCTTGTCAATATTGTTGCTAAATAATGATGTATCGTTTTTTGATTTTTGCGGATAAGCTGTCTCAAAAATACAAAAGCGCGCGCGTTGCGGACTTCTTTATGTTTATAGGTTCGCTGTTTTCGGCGCTCGGTAAATAACGAATGCTTATATGAAAGACAGTTTAAAAAGAATTACAGCTGTTATACTGCTGGCGGCGGCAACCTTGCTTGTTGCTTTGCAGTGCGGCTCAATAGCAAAAAAAGAGGAAGCGGCAGCACTTTTACGTGCCGACGCTTCCTCTTCGTGCAATAAAATGCCTCCCGACGGCTTTTTTCGTGAAAGCGTGGAGTCGCCGAAGGCTGCCGTCGACAATAAAATCAACGCTTCCGAAAACGCCGGTATAGACGTCAAAAATGAACTTGCCGCGCTGTTTAGCGACCTTTACGGCCTTGTGGGGGACGTTTTGTCGGGAAACGATGTTGACACGGGCGAGCTTGAAGTCAGATTTAAAAATATATTTGACGGGCTGTTTAAATTGGACGCGGATACCGTAAAAATAGACCCAACCGCCGACGGCGTGCTTAAAAACGACGGCTTTGTGGCGTCCGCTGCCGAGGTGCTGTGGAATTATATGGATTATTACGACACAAACAGGCTGAAAAAACAGAGCGAATCCGCCGGTGTGACGGTGAAAAGGGATATACCTTATATTTCGGACGGAAACAAATATCATCTTCTTGATATTTATTATCCGGAAAACGCCTCGGGAAAGCTGCCCGTGATAATCGACATACACGGCGGCGGACTTATGTATGCGGAAAAAGAGGTCAACCGCGTCTATGCGTCGCGGCTTGCGGAAAGAGGATATATAGTTGTGTGCATAAATTATTCTCTGTGTCCCGACGTAACATATCCGACGCAGGTGAGCGATGTTATGGCGTCGTACCGCTGGGTGGCGGAAAACGGCGAGGCTTATGGCTTTGACCTTGATAGAGTCTTTGTTGCAGGTGATTCTGCCGGCGGTCAGCTTGCATTTTACACCGCGGCGGTGAATACGAGCGACGAGCTAAAATCGCTTTACGGCATTTCGGACACCGGACTCAATATAAGGGCGATAGGGCTGATTTCCGGAATGTTTGATATGAAAAACGGCGTTAACAGCGCACTTTTATCGTGCTATCTCGGCTACGATTATAAAAATTCGCCGTATTATCCGTATTTACAGCCCGAGGAGATAATTGATAAATCCGACATTCCGCCGGTATATATTGTGACGAGCGTCAAGGACTTTTTACACTCTGCTTCTGATGACCTCGATAAGCTTTTGACGGAAAAAGGCAAGGAACATATGTATCACGAATGGCAGCTTACCGTGAACCGTTCGTCTGGGCATATAACGAGCGTCGCCTATCCCGACCTTCCCGAAAGCGTTGAGACGATTGATGAAATGCTCGCGTTTTTTGAAGCACATTCTTAAATAAACGGAACCGCAAGGGGCTTTTACCCGAAACGGTTCCTTTTTTCGCCTTAAAAGCTAACAATTTAGCCTAACATCTCTGCTTTATATTGATTTTTTTTGGATATCATATATAATAGTGTTGTACAAAACAAGGACAAAATCGCTTTGCACCGAAGCACGGTAATTTTTAAAAGACTCGGCGCAAGTCGCATTGTCCGAAAGACACAGAGAATTCGGAGGTATCCCTTATGGACAACAGCAAAACCCTGCGCCCGTTCGGCATGCGCGACAAAATCGGCTATGCTTTCGGTGACTTCGGTTGTAATATGAGCTTTGCGTTCATAAACAGCTATCTTATGCTGTTCTATGTTACTTGTATGAAGATAGACCCGAAGCATTTTGCGATTCTCATTTTGCTCGGTAAAATTTTCGACGCGATAAACGACCCCATTATAGGCGGTCTTTGCGACGCGACAAAGCCGGGCAAAAACGGCAAGTTCAAGCCGTGGATAAAATGGGCAAGCCCCGTGCTGCTCCTTTCAAGCATAGCTTTGTTTATCTATGCTCCGAATGCCCCGTACGGAGTAAAAATCGCTATGTGCCTCGGCATATATTGCCTGTGGAGCGTTGCCTACACAAGCGTAAACGTGCCTTACGGCTCTATGCAGAGCTGCATCACAAACGACCCCGACGGCCGTTCCTCGCTGTCAACGTGGCGCAGTATCGGCGCTATGTGTGCTCAGATTCCGATTATGATATTACTGCCCCTTTTGGTGTATGATAAAAACGATAACCCCAGAGGCGAGCTGTTTATCCTTTTTGTAGGCGTTATGGGCGCCATAGGGCTTGTTTCGTTCTGGTTGCTCAGACGTATGACCACCGAGCGCGTGGCACCTGCGGTTTCCGCCGAAAAGCAAAAATTCAACTATTTTGCCACGTTGAAGTCATTCTTTAAGAATAAGCCGATGATGGGTGCCACCATAAGCACCGTTGCTTACTTAGCACTTATGATGACCGTAACCACATCAATGCCGTACGTGTTTATGTGCTATTTTCAAAATACGAAGCTTATAACGATTGCCTCCATGCTTGCGGGCTGCCCCATAGCACTCGGTATAGTCCTTGCAAAGCCCATGCTTAAAAAATTCAGCAAAAAGCAGCTTTGCACATACCCGTTTTTACTGTCGGCTCTTTCGGCGGGGATTGCGGCGTTTGTAAAAATAAAAAATCCCTATGTCTGGATAGCCCTCGTAGCCGTTTCAATGTTCGGCGCGGCGTTTTACCTCACTCTTATGTGGGCACTCGTTGCGGACTGCATTGACTATCAGGAGCAAAAAACGGGACGCCGTGAGGAAAGCTCCATATATGCAACCTATTCTCTTTTCCGTAAAATCGCGCAGGGCGTAGGTGCCGCGGTAGTAAGCTACGCAATAGGTGCAACAGGCTACAATCAGAATCTCGGCGCGCTTGAGCAGGCACCGGGCGTTCCCGAAAAAATATATTTCGTAACCGCATTTCTTCCTTTTATCGGTGCAATCATCAGCTTTTTGAGCATGCTGTTTTTGTATACTCTTGACGATAACGCACAGGAAAAGGGCAAAGACGGTAAAGAAAAAAAGAAAAAAACACAAGAGTGATTTTATAAATTCCACGGAGGAAAGC
>ERZ1026876.1260-NODE-1260-length-12910-cov-14.369350_pt1 | contig 12910 bp, 11 predicted proteins | sample MGYA00380168_ERZ1026876 | MGnify/ENA primary metagenome ERZ1026876 (study PRJEB33269, sample SAMEA4719804) | human gut metagenome | biome: human-associated habitat; feature: organic feature; material: feces | place: Cameroon | collected 2013-10 ... | reverse complement strand
AAAAAATACTATAATGTTTTGTTTAAAATCTTTGGATATTTTGGGTAATAAGGCGGAACTCGCCTCGCTGCCAGAGGGCAAATTGCTCATTAATACGATTAATGCTCATTCCTATAATACGGCTCGTAAGGACTCGCTCTTTGCTGAAGCGCTGACGAATGGTGATGTGCTGATTCCTGATGGAGTGAGCATCGTGAAGGCGTGTAAGTGGATTAAGGCGAAGAGCCAACCGAAGGAACGTATCGCGGGATGGGACTTGTTTGCTTTCGAAATGGAAAAACTCGAAAGGGAAAGTGTGAAATGTGAAATGTTAAATGTTAAGTTGGAGGATAATAATTCAACACTTAACAATCAACATTCAACATTGAAAAAGACGGTGATGTTCATGGGTAGTTCGCAGAAGGTGCTTGACTTGATCGTGAAGCGTGCTGCTGAGGTGTATCCTCACCTGAAGGTGGTGACGTATTCGCCTCCTTATAAGCCGGAGTTCTCGGATGAGGACAACAAGGCGATTATTGATGCTATCAATGCTGCCAACCCTGATCTGCTCTGGATTGGCATGACGGCACCGAAGCAGGAAAAATGGACGTACTCGCATTGGAAAGAGTTGGATATTCACTGCCATGTTGGAACAATCGGAGCCGTATTCGACTTCTTTGCTGGTACTGTGGAACGTGCGCCAATGTGGTGGCAGGAGCATGGCTTGGAATGGCTCTATCGCTTGATCAAGGAACCTAAGCGTATGTGGAGACGATATATTATTGGCAATGCGCTGTTCCTTTGGAATATGTTGAAAGAGAAATGTTAAGTTCCTTGCAGGGCGAATTGAAGCATCTTGGATTGTGGAAATTTGCAGGGGCAATGATGTATGTATTACATAAGGTCATGGGATTGACAGAGGATAATATGATTGCACCTATGGATGCAAATAGAGGGCAAATGCTTCTTGATGACATCTTGAATGGAGGCAATTTTGGACATTATGACAAACAACACGTTTTGGGGCATAACCTCCTTCGCCTATATCGTGACGCTCGTCTTCTGAGATATTATCCTGCCGAGGCTTTGAGTGGGCCGATATTCAGAGTTTGGCACTTTCTATGGCGGGTGCTTAATAAAAAAGTCTCTTAGAAGTGGGCAAATTTTTCAAAATCATAAAACAACAAGCATTATACATTCTATATTATGACATTAGAAATTCTCAGAAACTTTATACAGTCTTCAAATCTTAATTTTCTGTATGGCTCAGGTATATCTAGACCATACCTTTCAACCTTGGGCAATATTGAAAAATGGCTGACCAAATTGACAGAAGATAATAGTAAGGAGGCGTACAAAGAGGTTATAAAAGCCTCCTTGTACAAGGCGTATTGTGATGGAGTAATTCTAAAAAATCAATATTTTTCAAGTATTGATAACAATTTCTTAGTAACAAAGTCTGCATACTCTGATTTCTTCGGTATTTGCAATGAGTTGATGAATAAACGAAATGCTCAGTTGTTGAACAAACAGATAAATCTTTTCACAACAAATATTGATTTACTTGCAGAAGAAACTTTGAGTCATTCTGGTATAGAACTCAATGATGGCTTTCGTGGCACAATAAAACCTGTTTATAACGAGAGTAACTTTCAAATCTCTCTTTCCAAGTCAAGCCTACAATTTCATAAACAGGCCGAAGTTCCGATGTTTAATCTGATAAAAGTGCATGGAGCAGTTAATTGGAAAGAACAAGATGGAACAATAAGCAGCGATATGATGCTTATGTATTATGTCCAAAAGGCTCTTGATAACATTGAAAAAGTATATTTTGTGGAATTGTATAAGGCAGACGGCACAGAAAAAACATACGATGAAGTAAAAACAGAAGCAAAGGACATAGCACTTTTTTTACCAGACAATGCATACGAAAAATTCTTCGAAGCATATAATCAAATAGTTATGGTTAATCCGACAAAGGATAAGTTTAGAGCAAGTGTTCTTGATTATCATTTTTATGAGTTGATGCGTATCTATTCCAATGCTTTGGAAAGAGAAAACAGTCTTCTTTTTGTCATGGGATTCTCATTCGCAGATGAGCACATTGCGCAAATTACGAAACGTGCCGCTGATACAAATCCAACACTCCAAGTTGTCATTTTCGCATATAGTGATAACGACATTGATGCGTATAAAAACAATTTGGGGATAGAGCATGGATGTAGTAACAATAATATACTAATATTGACACCAACTTATTTTAAGGAATCAAACAATGAAAAGTTTGGCGATTTATGCTCGAAGATTTCTAATTTTGACCTAAAGACTATCAACCTAATATTCAGAGAAATATCCAAAAATATTCATTCTGGTTATGGAACAAAATAAAAATGTTTCCATTTATAATTCTGTATTCAGAATAGGAGTTGTTCATTCTGTTGATGGCAGAGTTGTAAAGGTGCTTGTCGATAAGGACAAGAATAACAGCCATTTGATTTTTCAAGGTCAGTTAATCAAGAATGTTGCTGTAGGTAGTTATGTAAAGATTCTGAAAGGTTTTGAAACCATTATAGGCAAGGTGGAGACTGAGTATATAGAGATTGATAAAGGTGTGAATGGTCTATATAACTCGCAAGAGGAAGCCATCAATCGCTATTTGATAATCAAACTGATAGGTCATATAGAGGGAAATTCATACAGAAAAGGATTAACGGAACTTCCGCTGATAGCCAACGAATGCCATCTTTTGACCAATCAGGAATTTGAGATGATTCATTCGTTTGGCAGTAAAGATGATGTTTTTATCAAAATTGGTACGATTGCTTCAGACCCATTAGTACCAATTTCTATTGGTGTCAACAAGTTGTTTGCCAGCCATATCGGAATATTTGGTAATACCGGTAGTGGAAAGTCTTATACATTGGCTAAAATATATAGACAGCTATTCTTGACATTTAAAAATAATGATAGTTTCAAGAACTATGCAAAGTTCCTCTTTTATGATTTTAATGGAGAGTATTCCAAGGAGGATGCAATCATTGAGGGAAAGAAAATATATGACTTGTCAACTGGTACAGAAGAAGGGAAAGATAAGATACCGCTTTCAGAAGAAGATATGCTTGACGAGAATCTCCTATGTATTTTTGCAAGCGCCACCGAGAAAACTCAAAGGCCATTTATTGTAAGATGTATCAATTTGTATAGGAAAATCGGTGGAGATGTCAATCAATTCAAGAATCGTTTGCAACGGCAGATAGTTGATATATTGCAGATGTCTGATAAGGTGAAAGGGGATTTACTTATAGATTATGTTGAAGAAATACTGCCACAAAATATAATAGGCGGAATAGATGTTGGTCTTAGATATAATATTTCTTTTCATTCAAGATCTCAGTGCTATTCCATAATCGATCGAAATAACAATACTATTTTCCTTAATAATCCAAATAATGAAAATTATATTCATGAATTACCCATATACCAACAAGTCAATCAATTTGACTTTTCGGACAATTTTATCAAGAATTTCATCAGCATCATGTATATGAGGTTGATATATGATATGCTTGGTAATCGAGCAATGAACGAGCATATAGCTCCAGCAATCAACAAACTTAAAAGCAATGAGAAAAATATAGAAAAGGTTTTTGATTTTACAGATAGAATAGGTTCTTTCTGGAGTGATTCTAACATTGTTGTTATTAACCTTTGCAATGTAAACACTGATATGAAAAAGTTGATACCTCTGCTCTTAACAAACAAGCTCTATAGGAATTATAAAAAGAGTAGGAACGGCAATGGCTATTTGAACATTATCGTTGATGAAGCTCATAATATATTATCTTACCAATCAACTCGTGAAAGTGAGAGTTGGAAAGATTATCGCCTGGAGGTGTTTGAGGAGATTATAAAAGAGGGACGTAAGTTTGGTGTTTTTATGACGATAGCCAGCCAACGCCCATCAGACATTTCGTCGACAATCATATCGCAGCTTCATAATTATTTCATCCATAGGCTGATGAATGAGAAGGATATACAACAAGTGAACAATACCATATCTTACTTGGATAAAGTTTCTGTAGAATCCTTGCCTATACTTTCAACAGGCGTTTGTGTGTTGGCTGGGCAATTGGCAGAAATGCCAATTGTTGTGCAAATTGATAGAATTGAAGATAAAAATAAACCTCAGAATGAGACTATCAATCTTATTGAAACTTGGGTAAATAATTGACTTGTTTATATGGCTAACAATGTAAATGACATAAAACAAAAAGAAACTATCAACCCATAACAATGGGCTGTGTTAATAAGTTTGCCTCCCCAAAACGCGACAATACGAGCCATTGTTTGAGTCGTAAAGTTGCGTCTGCCTGTTAGCATTTAATCTTACTTGTTGAACAATATAATGTTTTTACAGATAAACTGTTCACGTTTAAATGAATAATTAAGAATCATTATTATAAACATAACATGAAACCCAACAACACCCAACGCAAATCCTTCCTCTGGCACCTCGACTTCGAGCCATTCACCTGGCACACCTTCTACGGAGAGCAATGTCCGCCATTCGTTACCGAAGAGAACAAGGAGGCATGGAATCGCTATCTGAAAAAAGTCATCAAGAAACATCTGAAGGCAGAAGTGATGAATACACCTGAGTTCAGAGATATTGAACTCCAGATAAGGGAAGAAAAGCTGTTGCGCATAAAATGGGACGAGAAGAGAAAACGGTCCATGGAGAAGCAACGGTATCGTGCCAAGATGGAGCGACCGAGAATCAACTATATACCAAAAGGGCTGAGTGTGGACTATGAAGAGGAATACTCCAAATATCTGATGCAAGAAGTAAACTTTGAGCCAAGAGACAACGATGACTTCACAGCTCTGCTACGTCTGCTGGAACGATGGCACAAGAAATCCATCCCACAGATATTGGAGAAGAACAGGCCCGATGCTGCGTATGCCATAGCCATGACGCTGTGCAAACATATACCACTGCTCATCAACCGAGATGACATACAAGAACTGGTCGGCGAATATAAAAGACGTATCGGCAAACTGATATTCGACAGCTATCATGCCTTGGTTGAAACTGTCAAGGCATGGAACAATGAGGAGAAGCGGCAGGAGGTTTGTCGATTTATCGCTGATAATGCAGGACAATACCAACATTATCGAGGGTTGAAGAAAAGGCTGATGGATTTGATGCCAGAGATGACTTTTGAGGGTGAGCCTGTGGCTGTGGTTCGTGAGCCGAATGACTTCGAGATATAGAGCAATCGTTTATCAACAACACAAACTTCACTAACAATGAAACAGAACATGAAGAGAAAAGCACCTATACTTTTACCTGTGTTCACAACCAGTGTGCCTTTGGATTTTCCGCCAGAAGGCACGTTTGCGTTCAACAAGAAGACCCATAAGCAGTTGGAGGTGACGGTGAGAATCAACGAGCACCAGTACTTCAACATGAACTTCCTGAACCATGATGGATATATCATGGCATGCTGCAGATGGGCGCATGTGCTGGACTTTGCAGAGAACGGTTATGACCGCTATGAGCATATCATCAAAAAATATTTCCGGAAGAAATATCCTGTCATCAGCAGTCTGTATGGACAACATACTGATACGGCTGAGGACATCCACATCTCCACCATCGGCTTTGAAGGCAATCCAAAGGAATGGTATATCTCCATGCGCATCTATGGAGAAAAGTTTGATGACCTGCTGCATGGCAATCTGCTAATGAACGTGGCGTTTGCCTCTGCCGTGGGTAATCTGTGCATGGCAAGCGTGGACGTGTTCAAGGAAATCATGAAGAGTGATGCCAAGCAGCCGAAGATATTGCTGAAGGAGTTGACTGGTATCGATGAAATAGACAAGGACTTTGACTTCGGCAATTATCTGGATGCCAGGAATCCTGAAACAGGCGAGATTATATCGGCAGCGAGAGAAGACGGTAAGGCTTCGGGAGTGGAACTGCCTGATGAGATAGAAATTCCTGCTTGTATGGAGACGTATCCGACCTATATTTATCTGCCTACATTCATGAAGTCACTGAACGAAAAGGAATATGTTACGTTCTGCAATGCCATATTTTTCGAAATCAAAGGAAAGGAAGCTTCCTTGAAAAAGTTTGGATTCGCCAGAGAAAACGATATGCAATATTTGGAGGAATATGTCTCAGCCATTGGGGACAAAATGATAGCAGGGGAAGAAGCAAAAACAGAACATGTACTGATAGAATCTACCATTTTTCTCATGATGTCGAGTATGCGCAATTCTTTGTATGATGAATTGTATCAACTTAAAGATATTGAGACAGAGGAAAGTAAACTTGCTATGGAACTGGATGGGTATATCAAGAAGTTGGTGTGGCGCAAATGGAACACCAACTACTTGGAAGAATTTGTGAAGCATGTACTGAGCAAGCAATGAAAGGAATCAGGCTCTTTGATTACCAAGAAGACATGGTGAAGCGGATTGAGAAGGCATTTCGCCTTCATCGGTCCGTAATGGCGCAAATGCCGACAGGTACAGGAAAAACGTACCTGTTGACGGCAGCTATAGACTCTTTTGTGAAGGTTCATCCAAACACGAAGGTTTGGATTGTGGCGCATCGTAGGGAATTGGTTTCACAGATTGAGGAAACCATAAAGAAGTTCTATTCTTACTCTTCGTCAAAAAACAAGTCACTATTGGTCTCTGTAAAAGCCATGTCTATACAATGGTTGTCTCGGCATTATAATGAGATTGAGGAAGAACCTGGGATGATAGTGATTGACGAGGCGCACCATGCGCTTGCCAAAACCTATAAGGAGATGTGGAAGAGGTTTCCTAAGGCTAAGTTCTTGGGACTGACGGCTACGCCTTGTCGATTGAACGGTAAGGGATTTATGGACTTGTTTGATGTGTTGGTGCAATCGTGGAATATTCCTGAGTTTATCAGCAAAGGACGATTGGCGACCTACGACTTCGTGAGTATTAAGTCGGATGGTGTGACGCAACGGCTCATTGACTCCTTGCAGAAGCGAGGGGCAGATGGTGACTACCAGAACAAGGAAATGGATATGCTGCTGAACAAGAGACCTTCCATCGAAAGGCTTTACCAAAGCTTTGAGGAGTATGGCAAAGATAGAAAGGGCATAGTGTATGCTATCAACATATCTCATGCTAATGCTATTGTCGAGTTCTACAGAGAACACGGTATAGCGGCTGTTGCTATTGATAGTAAAACGCCGAGTTCTTTACGAAAAGAACTTATTGAAAGGTTCAAAAAGACTAATACTTCTTTATCTTTTTCGAAAATCACCCCGTCCCTCTTTACCGTTAAAGAGGGCTCCACCGCTTTCCCCAAGCCCCTTTCCCCTCAGGGGACAGGGGATGTAACCGCTCCTCCTCGTCGCTCTGAACCGCTACGCTCTAAGGATGGCGGGGCATCAGAGCCCTCGCCAGGTTGTGCGGGATGGGACCGCCTTGCTGATACTTGCTTGCGGGTTGCTGATGGGGGTGGTGACCGCCTTGGTGATGCTGCTCCTATACAGGTGTTGGTGAATGTTGATATTTTCTCGGAGGGCTTCGACTGCCCGGATGTGGAGTTTGTGCAGTTGGCTCGTCCTACACTCTCGCTTGCCAAGTATCTGCAGATGGTGGGACGTGGACTGCGTGTTGCCAAGGGGAAGAAGAACTGTGTGATTATTGATAACGTGGGATTGTATCGGGTATTCGGGTTGCCATCGCAAGTATGGAACTGGAAGGCTACATTTGAAGGAAGATTGAAATACAGCAGAAAGAAGGAGACTCCGAAAGAAAGAGATTTCTTCTTGATGTATGGAAAGCAAGAAACGATGCCTGTTAGTCAAGATTCGGAAATGATGATAGTGATGAGCCATGAGGAACTGATGCATGCGTTGCAGTATCGGGAGTTTGTTGATTGCAATGATGATTTTGCCATTGTCAAGCTGCCTGACGGAAAGATGACGGTGGTTAACAGACAAGGCGAACAGGTTCTGGAGCCTGGCAACTATTATGATATGAAGTTCTTGCGAGGGAACATCTTGTCCTATCGACCTCGCAGAAAAACAGTATGTTACTACGACCTCTTGGCGAGAGTTCTCATCGACGAGGACATTCACGCGAAGGATGCTCCCGAGGTAATCACCATAAATGAATGGGAGTTCGTCGTATATAATGGCCTCTTCAGGTCTCGTACCTATGAGGACTTTGCTTTACCTTATCGTCCTTTACAAAATGACCTGTTGAATCGTGGGTATTACTTGATATACCACAATGATTTTTCCGTAGGCAGTGGTTGCCAAGTATGGTACTATTATGAAGGTGGTGACGGCTTGATGCGTAAGGATTATACGGAGAGTAAGGATGTGTGCTTTTTGCGTAATGATTATGAGCATGTATATTGGCGGTGTGCCAATCTTTGTGGTGATGGTATAGTTGTTATGGACAGTAAGCAGGACTACTACTTGGTGGATTCAAATTTGAAGAAGACCTATATAGGGTGCAATAACCCCAAGAATGAGAATGAAGATTTGAAAGTTGTGATGCCTCGCCTTGGCAAAAAATACTATCATGAGGCAATGTTGCAAAAGAAGGAAATGGAAGCAAACGAGATGCTTCTTTTGCATGAGAAGTCGGAGGCAGGGCATGTGGAATTGTATCAAGCCGGAAAAAAATGGGGTGTGAAGGTAGATGGTAAAGTGATCGTGCCACCTCTTTACCACAGTATATCACAACCTGTCGGGGCCTATTGCGCCTTTGAAGAGATTCCCAGACATTGGGGTGTTATGACATTAAAAGGAAAAGTGATTGTTGATGCCAGATATGAGAAGGTGGAGATTCATGACAACGGTATCGCCATGGTAACAAACATCACGGGAAAAACACAGACAATCAATCTTTTAAAGGTAAAAAAGTAAAAAGGTAAAAAAGTAAAAGAACAAAAAGGCTTTTGAAATGACAATGAAGAAGATAAAGCTTTTTGATTATCAGGAGGACATGGTGAAACGAGTGCAGGAGGCATTTAGACATCATGATGCCGTAATGGTGCAAATGCCGACTGGGACAGGGAAAGACGATGGTTTTAGTAAACATCGTTTTCTCGTTCTTGGAATCCCTTAGTGTCTTAGCAGAAGAACACTAAGGGATTCTTTTTTTCAGAAGTCTGCTTTCCGTTCTATGAATATTTCCTTTCCTGATAAAGGATGTGTAAACCTGATAGACTCGGCATGGAGGTAGAGGCGGGAAGCTTTCTCGCAGCCATAGAGAGGGTCGCCAAGGATAGGAGCATTCAGTCCTTCCCGGTGGGCACAATGTACACGGAGCTGGTGGGTACGTCCCGTTTGGGGATAGAGAGCGAGGCGGAGATGCTGGTTGTTTCCTTCGCTTTCTTTGTTTCCAAGAGCATTGTTTTCTGCGTTTCCAAGAACTTTGTATTCCGTAATCGCTTCCTTTCCCTGTTCATGATTTACAATCTGGCGTGGACGGTCGAGATAGTCGGGCATCAGCGGGAGAGAGAGGAGACCTTCAGGTTGGAGGCTTCCTTCTTTCGCGCATACGATGGCTACGTATTTCTTCTGTATCTGATGATTTGCGAATTGTTCCTGCAATCGGTGGTAGGCAAACTCTGTTTTGGCAATCACCATGAGTCCGCTTGTAGCCATGTCCAGCCGGTGTACGATCAAAGGCCCCGTAGCCTCCGGGTATTTTCTTCGCATGATGGAATAGACGGAAGTGACGCCTGATTCTTTCCCTGGAACGGAGAGCATTCCGGCAGGTTTGCAGATAACGGCAAGTTCCCGGTCTTCATAGAGTGTCTCCAGGGTAAGTGGTTGAGATGCATGATTGAGCATCGTGTTGACTTCCGGTAGCATCCAGCGGAGTATCGGTTTGCACTTACCATTGCAGGCTGGATAGAACTGCAGGTGGTGCCTGATTTCCTCTTTCTGACTTTCGCCCCACCAGAACATCGCCATCTGCAGGGGTTTCAGATGATGTCTGAAAGCATACTGGAGCAGTTTGGGTTCGCAGCATTCTCCGCTTCCGGCAGGAGGAACCATCTTCAGTGCTGCTCTTTTGGAGAGGAGTGACAGGTTCGGCTGGTCTTCCAATGCAGTATCTCTGAATATTTCCAACAGGTCTTTTTCTTCTCCTTGGGCATTGAGCATTCTGAACTGCGCGAACAGCCATTGTTGCAGGGCATCAGAGAGTTGCTTGCGCAGTTGCTTGAGTCTGGAAATATTGTTCTGATAGTCTTCGTATTCCGTCTCTAATGTTGTCTTCTCGGCAAGTGATTTCTTGAGTCGGCGCAGTTCTGCCTTCATGAATTGGCTTTCTTTGGTCATCGCCTGTTCCTCTTCGGCAGAGAGATTACCTTGTTTTCGTCGAAGATCGCGTTGAGCCTTTTTTTCTTTCATCTTTTCCTGAAAACCGGCTATGGCTTGTTGGCGCTGGGCAAACAGGTCTGCGATGAGTGTCCGTGCCTTCTGCATCCGTTCATCCTTTTCCAGTCGCAGGATACTTTCGTTGATGCGGGTAATCTCAGCCTCATGGGTCTTGAAATATCCATCAGGTTGTAGGTAGTCGAAAACGGCAGGTACGAAGTCATCCCAGTCGCTTCTGCCTCCTATCTGACCGCTATAGGCAGCCAAGTATCCGCCTTCAACGATGAGTATGCCGAACATTTTTCCCCGGTCGATTTCCTCGCGCCATTCCTTCTTGTTCTCAAGATAGGTCTGCAATTCCTTGCATATCTGTATGCAAAGAGGGTGCGGTTCGTAGTCGAAAGGATTGTTCATCTTTTCGGGAAAGTCTGTTCCTGTAGAGGAAATATGGAAGGGATGTAGTATCATCATTTGTTGTTTTAGGTGCAAAAGTACATATAATTATTTGTTCCTCCAAAATAAATATTTGAAAAAGTTTGTGTACTTCATCGAAAAGCCTTACTTTTGCAGTCACAAAAAATGAACTGTCACAGAAAAACTGTCGCAAAAGGGATAGACGTAAGAGTGTACAGATATTAAAATGTGCAGACATAAGAAAGAATAGATGTAAGTATGAAAAGAAACAGCAACCTCTTTTATCATCTCGTAGCATTCCTCACCGTAGCAATATGGGGAACCACCTTTGTTTCAACCAAGGTGCTGATGCTGAACGGACTCTCGCCAGCCCAGATCTTTACCATGCGCTTTTCCATCGCATACGTTCTGATGCTGGCTTTCAATCACCGTCGCATCTTTGCTGACTCTTGGAAGGACGAAGCGAAGATGATATTGTTAGGCATCACGGGTGGATCACTCTATTTCTTCAGTGAGAATGAGGCGATGAATTTCACCACAACCACCAATACATCCCTTATCGTATGCTCCTGTCCGCTCTTTGCCACCCTGCTAGTAAGGTTGGTATATCGGGATTCAGCCCGCATCAACCTGATACAGATACTCGGTTCTCTTTTGGCTTTTATGGGTATGATCATCGTGGTGCTGAATGGACGCTTTGTGCTTCATCTCTCTCCTGTAGGCGATGCTCTGGCGTTTACGGCATGTATGTGCTGGGCTATTTATTCCCTGATGATGAAATCGGTGACGGGAAAATATAGTGCAGCCTTTATCACCCGCAAGGTATTCTTCTATGGCGTATTGACGATTTTGCCTTATTATCTGATTATACCGGGATTCCCATCTTTCGGGATCTTTGCCAAGCCTCAGGTGATAGGCAACCTGTTGTTCTTAGGTTGCTTGGCTTCCATGATCTGTTTTCTCACATGGAACTGGTGCCTTTCCAAGTTGGGTACGGTAAAGGCCACCAACTGGGTATATTTCAATCCGATCACTACCATGATTTTTGCTTCATGGATATTGGATGAGAAAATCACTCCTTATTTTCTGATAGGTGCCACTTGCATCCTGATAGGCATGTATGTGGCAGACAAAAAAACGGTAGCATAAACTCCAGGAGTTATACTACCGATTCCTTTATTTAGCAGCCAGAACCTCTACTTCTACGAGTGCGCCCTTTGGCAACTTCTCTACAGCTACAGCAGAACGTGCTGGGTATGGCTGGCTGAAGAACTCAGCATAAACCTCGTTCATGGCAGCGAAATCATCCATGCTGTTCAGATAAACTGTAGTCTTTACAACATGAGAGAGGTCTGTACCGGCAGCCTTCAGGATGTTCTGGGCATTGGTAAGGCTCTGACGGGTCTGCTCCTTGATGCCGCCTTCTACGAAATTACCTGTTGCTGGGTCGATAGGAATCTGACCAGATGCAAATACAAAACCATTTACTTCGATAGCCTGGCTATATGGACCGATAGCTGCAGGCGCATTGTCTGTGTGAATTGCGTTCATAATTTATAATTTATAATTTAACATTAAACAATATAAAGATGGAATCCCTTAGCTTCAAGGGCTCCCTTGATTTCCTTTACATGTTCCTCGTCTCTTGTCTCCATCGTCAGACGGAGCACGCAGGCATTCACCTTGTTGCGGTTGGCAGAACGGTCGTGGTGAACACCGGTGATGTTGCCACCCAATCCGGCGATGACAGAACAAACCTCTACCAATTCTCCCGGTTTGTCATCCAGCTCCATCTCGATGGTACAGAGACGGCCGCTCTTGGCAAGACCACGGGTGATGACACGGTTCAGGATGGTTACGTCGATGTTACCGCCGCTTACCACGCAGATGGTTTTCTTGCCCTTCACCGGAACCTTGTTGTACATCACGGCAGCCACGCTGGCAGCACCGGCACCTTCGGCAACCATCTTCTCACTCTCTATGAGTTTCAGGATGGCGGCACAGATCTCATCCTCGCTCACAGTTACGATTTCGTCAACATAGTTGGAGCAGGTTTCGAATGTAATCTTGCCCGGTTCCTTTACGGCAATACCATCGGCTACGGTCGCTACAGAAGG
>ERZ1026876.1257-NODE-1257-length-12928-cov-6.423911_pt1 | contig 12928 bp, 9 predicted proteins | sample MGYA00380168_ERZ1026876 | MGnify/ENA primary metagenome ERZ1026876 (study PRJEB33269, sample SAMEA4719804) | human gut metagenome | biome: human-associated habitat; feature: organic feature; material: feces | place: Cameroon | collected 2013-10 ... | reverse complement strand
TCACTCCGTTAGGCAAAGGCCAGAGGCCCTCAAAACGATGCTTGTTGCGGTCGTTTACGCCTACATAATAAATTTTGTTTGTAATCTCAGTCATATTCTTAGTCTATTATATTTTTTACCCTTTTACTTTTTTACCTTTTTACCTTTTTACCTTTTCTCCGAATTCCTTGGAAACATAGTTGTAGATGTCCTTGCAGCATTCGGCAGAGAACTCCTGGGCACTCTTCAGCAGACTGTCCCATTGCGCCTCGGTCAAGCCGTGGTCGATGTCCTCGCGGGTGATTCCGTCCTTGATTAGTCCGAATACGAAACCGGCATTGAAGTTGTCGCCTGCTCCGATGGTACTCACCGTATTCATCTTCTCCGAAGGATAACTCTTGGCAAATCCGTTCTCCGCTCTCACCTCCACCGGGTCGGCACCCTGGGTGCAGATGAACTTCTTGCAGTAGAAGCTGATTTCGGCATTATACACCTTATCTGCCTCCGGTTTCTTATAGAGGATTCCAAAGTCCTCATGACTGCCGCGCACGAAATCCGCCATCTCTAAATTCTCTATCAGATTAGGCGTAATCTTCATGATTTCGTTCTGATGAGAAGCACGGAAATTCACGTCGTAATAGAGGATGGCTCCACGACTCTTGGCGTATTCCAGGAAGCCAGCCACCTGAGGACGAACCACAGGATTCAGGGCGAAGAACGAACCGAAGAGTACAATATCGCCAGCATTGATTTCGGGAGTGGCAAACTCCAGTTGGTCGTGCGGATGATCCTTGTAGAAGATGTAGTCAGCATTGTTGTTCTCATCGAGGAAAGCTAATGAGAGAGGCGATTTCGAATCAGGGAAGATGCTCACATTATCGGCATTCACCCCATTCTCCCTCAAAAACTCGATGACATACTCGCCGATGCGGTCGTTGCCTGCCTCGCTGATAAACGAAGTATTCACGCCCGCACGCCCCAAAGAAATGACGGCATTAAACGACGAGCCGCCCGGCACTGCTTCTATCGGCTTGCCGTTCTTGAAGTTAATGTCCAGAACGGTCTCTCCTATTCCTATAACCTTGCGCATTGTATATTTCTGTATCTTGTTAAAAAACTATATTCCTATCCAACCGGAAACGATTCTTGCCTGACCGGAAAACAGATTCCTATCTGAAGAAGAATTGGAATCATTCCCCCGCCCAGATTTCCCCGGCAGAATTAATTGCAGGCAAAGATAAATGTTTTTGGCGATAATGCAAAATAAATAGCTGATATTTTTGGATAAATTACATTTTAGATGTAACTTTGCACATTAGAAATTTGCACAATGAATTTTGCACATTGATTTTTGTACATTGATTTTGCATAGAAATGAAATACAATACACATACACTCGACAACGGACTCCGCATCATCCATCTGCCTTCCGATAGCAAGGTAGTATATTGCGGTTATCAGATAAACGCCGGCACCCGCGATGAGGAACCTGGCGAAGAAGGACTCGCCCATTTCTGCGAGCACGTCACCTTCAAGGGCACTGAGCGGCGCAAGGCGTGGCACATTCTCAACTGTCTGGAGAGCGTGGGCGGCGACCTCAATGCCTACACCAACAAGGAAGGCACCGTATATTATTCTGCCATCCTGAAGGAGCACATCGCCAGAGCCGTAGATCTGCTTTCCGACATCGTGTTCCACTCCGTCTATCCGCAAGCTGAAATCGACAAGGAGGTGGAGGTGATCTGCGATGAGATTGAGAGCTACAACGATTCACCTGCCGAACTGATCTATGATGAGTTTGAGAATATCCTCTTCAAGGGTTCGTCCTTAGGACATAATATCCTGGGCACTGCCGAGCAGGTGCGCTCCTTTACTACTGAAGATGCACTGCGCTTCACCCGCAAACTCTATCGCCCCGACAATGCGATATTCTTCGCCTATGGGGATATTGACTTCAAGAAGCTGGTAAAGCTTATCGGGAGGGCGCTCGCAGATCACGAATCGGGCAAACCTGCTGAAGAAAAGCTCCCACAGATTTCACAGATTACACAGATTTCTCAGAATAATAATTCAGCAAACACCACAGAAGCAATAGCAAAAGAAAAATCTGTGGAATCTGTGAAATCTGTGGGACCTAAAAATTATTCATCTGTGGGACCTAAAAATTATCCATCTGTGGGAAACGAGATGGAGGGGCAGACGATTGTGATGCAGAAGAATACCCATCAGGCGCATGTGATGATAGGAACAAGAGCATACGATGTGAACGACGACCGACGAATGCCGCTCTATCTGCTCAACAATATCCTCGGTGGACCGGGCATGAACGCTAAACTCAATCTCGCACTGAGAGAGCACAATGGACTGGTCTATACCGTGGAAAGCACGATGGTGGCATACGGAGATACGGGCACCTGGAGCATCTACTTCGGTTGCGATGAACACGACATCAAGCGCTGCCTGCGACTGGTGCGCAAAGAACTGGACCGGATGATGGAGAAACCGCTCTCCGACTCTCAACTGAAAACTGCCAAAAAGCAGATAAAAGGTCAGATTGGCGTAGCCTGCGACAACCGTGAGAACTTCGCCCTCGATTTCGGCAAGAGTTTCCTCCACTATGGTTGGGAGAAAAACGTTGATTGCCTCTACGAACAGGTGGAAGCCATCACCAGCCAGCAGATTCAAGACGTGGCAAGGGAACTTTTCGACAAAAACAGACTCATCACCCTGATTTTCAAATAATATGTGTGTCAAGTTTCGCAAGTTCAGTATGTGTATCATAAATCACACCCTGTAATATTTGTAGGACTATGTTTTTAGGCTTTCTGCCCATTCTTGTCTGCCATAAACAGGACTTATTACAGACTTTCAAACGGGAAACAGATGTGCTACGACAAAATTATAAAAGCAAATCTGTTTCCTGCAACAAACTTATAAGGGAAAAGTCGAGACTGATGCGACAAAATTATAAAGCAGAAAAGTTCATTTACGACAAAATTATAAAGGAAATGAGTGGCTTTGACAAAATGATAAAGTATAAAAACCATTTGCGACAAAATTATAAAAGGAAACTGCTGCACTATAAATGAACTGCTGCGACATAGTTATAAAGCTGCTGCGACAAAATGATAAGGGAAAAAAGAACTGTTAACTGTTGACTGTTGACAAAAAGCAAGAGAAAAAAGGGAAAAGAGAGGAGGAAGAGGAAAAAGAGGAAAGGAGGAAAAGAAGAAGAAAAAAAGAGAGGAAGAAGAAAGGAGAAAAAGAAGAAGAAAGAAAGAGAGGAAGAAGACGAAAAGAGGGAAAGAAAAAGAAAGAAAGAGAGGAGGAGAAAACGAAGAAAGCATGAAAAAAAAATAAAGGCAACTGCGAAGGGAAACCTACAAAAAACCCTGCAATTGCTTATATTACCTATTGAATTAATAACTGCCTTTTTTAACTTTCAAAAACTGATTTCATCCGGTTCGGCCAGCAAACAGAACTATATGATGCATACAAGCCATTCCTGTAACTTTATAGGCCCTTTCCGAGGCATTACAAGCCTTTCTGAGGCATTACAGGCCATTTCTGAGGCTTACTTTTCAGAAACCCAACCGCAATGAAACAAAAAAAGGAGCCTCCCGCCCCCAATTGCGGAAGCCCATTTGGCTTCCTCTTCGTTCAAAAACTACTTTCAAACGCGGAGATTTTCATCTCCAATTCTAACTTAAACGCAGGGATTTTCATCCCAAATCTAATGAACGCTGGGATTCTCACCCCAATCTAACTAAACTTTTTTTTCGAAGCCCATGACTGTGCGGCTCCGTTCGCATGATTCCCTCTTAGGAAACCTTCTTGGCTAAGCCTAAGCGAGGTCGTTCTTGATTGTACCAACCTCAGCTGCAACAGCTACCAATACTGCGAAAACCATACCTAAAACTAACATAATTTTTACCTTTCTTTTTTTAAAGAGATCGCTTCCCGAAGAAAGACAACCTCAAGTTATCCTAATAATCTTTACCTATCTCTATATTGAAGACTCCGAAGAGCCTGTCAACTTTCATTTGTTATCCTATCTGCAATCTTTTGCCTTTATCTTAACTCTTCCAGCAATCTTTTCATGCTCTTCTTAGCAATCTCTTCATGCCTTCCAAGCTCGTTTCTATGCTTATCCTAACAATCTTTTTTTACCCTTATTCTAACAATCTTTTTATCCTTATTTCTTATTTCTGGTGCAAAGGTATAACTTTTTGTGTGCGCACACAAAGAATTTAAGAGAAAAGTTTCCATACACCCCGGTTTCTTGATTTACGTCAAGAAACCGGGGTAAATAGTACCTTTACGCAGCTACTACAGGCGTTCCGTAGCGACCATATTTATTGGTGAACTTCACAGTCTTGGAATAAGTGCCATCGGCATTCTTCACGATATGACCTCGCTTCACCCACATACTGAGCAGAGAAGCCAGTCGGCCAGTCTTGCCATGGGCCTGATAAACCACCTGAATATCCTGCAGGGTGAATGTATCAGGCACATAAGCTAAGAGATTGCTCGGACCGCTGCAGCGAGTCACCATGCGATTGTCGCCATCTATCGCCTCCTGCATCTGGGCTCCAAAGAAGCGCATCTTACACCAGAGGTCGTACTTCACAGTCCATTCCACGAAATCCTCGATAGACTTCTCCCATCTTTCGCCATTGGCCAGATAGAGCACCATGGCCCTGCGGAAGCCATTAGCTAAGGAGCGCTTGGCAAACTCTGCATAAGCCTTGTTGTCGGCCAGCTGGGCAGTCTCCATCACGTCAGCCTCCAGGCGCTCTGCCAACTGGCGCGCCTTCTTGCAGTCCACCATGCCCTGCGCACCGTTCAGACGGTGGATGTAAGGCTGGAGAGTGGTTCTGAAGAGTGCATCATACTCGCCAACTACAGGACGTGGAGCGAAATCAGGACGGATGATGGTGGCAAGTGAAAGGCGGCTTACGGCGCCATCTGCCACCTCTCTCAGACTGAAGAATTTCTGCGTCACGGCGATGGTAGAACTTGCATTCCAGTTGAATCGGGTCTTCACACGGGCAGTTACACTCTTGGTTCCCACACGCTCCTGTCCGTCCTCAGAATTGTCCCAGCAGAGGCGTACAAGCTGACTTGGGTCGTTGAACTTCTTGAGCATATCCACCTCGTCCATCTTGCAGTAGAGATAGCCGTTGCCTGCCTTCTGCGCATCATCAAGTCGCTGGATATAGGCAGCACGGGTCAGGTCGGGCGATACGATGCGAATAAAGAGACCTTCCGGGCGCACAGGCTTCTTCTTGTTATCGCCCATGCAGTTCACCTCGTCCTTCCATTCCTGCTCCTTCTCGCGGCTTATCTTGTCCTGCAGAGCCATGTCCTCTACGATGCAGTCGATAGGTCCGTTGACGAGGGATTTGCCGGAAGACATCGGTGCTATGAGGAGATTCATGATGGCAGCCTCGTGCACCTGATTGTCGATGTAGCGGAAGTTCACGCCCTTGAGATGGGCGGCAAGAGCTGGGAAGACCGCCATGGCTACGGCTGGCTTGAAATCGGCAGGCACCTTGCTGGTGAGCAGTTTCATCAACTTAGGCAGACGGGCTGGCAACTGCGGTGGCACTGGAGCATAAATACCGGAATCTTCTGTGGCCTGCTGGGCAAGGAATCGCTTGCGAGCTATCTCTATTGCATGTTTTACAAGTTCCGGAACCACAGCCGTCTGGTTCACCTTGCAGGCGCTCTCCACGGTGGCGAAAGCCTTGTTCTCGTCCTCTCCGAATATGTCGATTACCTGCTTGATCCATTCAGCATCGCTATTACAGATGTAGCGCAGGAGGCACGCTTCACGGAAGATAAAGTTGTTGCGGGAGCCGTGGGCAGGCGCACCGCCCATCACTTCGACAAGCGCCTTGACAATCGCTTCATAAGGCACTCCCTCGTAAGTCTGCTCGTATTGGGCTTCATTTCCAGCTCCGGTCTCATCCCCTATTCTATTTCCTTCACGATTCCCTACTCCATTCTCTATAGATTCAAAAACAACTGCTCTGCTTCCTTTTACAGATTGGGAGGAAGAACCTCCATTTGAAGAAGATTGTCCCTTTGAAGAAGATGATGAAGAAGCCAAAGCTCTTCCGTCTATATCGAGTCCTCTCTTGCGATAAGCCTCACGATATTCAGCGATTTCCTTTTCAGAGAGGCGCTTGTACCAGTTGTCAGCCACATAGATTTCGCTGGCAGCATCCGTGATGAAGATGATGCGCTCGGGAGTGATGCAGCTCTCATCCTCGGTGGCGTGGATCAGTTTACAGAAAGCAGCCTGAGCCTCAGCGATGGTCATACCTACAGGAATGCGGATGTCGATGTGGGCCTTGCCACGGGCTGAGCGCTCGATGTGGAGCACCTTGCCTTGCCACAGGCGCAGGTCGGCATCAGAGAACTCCTGGGAGCGCTGCTTCATTTCCTCCTCAGAGAAGAACATTCCGTTCAGGAGAAAGGCTCTCTTGACTGCTTCCTCTACCTCGTCGATACGGTCGATATCTACGGTAGTCTGAAAGGTAAAGGACTCCGGGTCGATGCTTTTCTGGGCACGATGGTCGTCGAAGAAATGGAAGTAGTGAGGAGAACGGAAAGGCAACTGCTTCTTCAGCGCCTCTATCTGCTTGCCAATCTGCTCATACTGAGGCTCTCCTGCTTTTGCAGCCTCTTGCATCTTCTTCTGCTGGGCAGTAAGGTCACGAATCTGCCCTACGAGCTGAGAAAGCCAAGGCTGACGTGTCAGTTCCTTGTAGTAATCGAAGAGATAGGAAGAAATCTGTCCCTTGTTTCCATTTCTACTTGCATTCATTGCAATCAAGCGATTGCTTAAGTGCTTAAAATTTGTGTATTCTTTCATTTTAAAAAATTATAAAGATTAAACAAAACACCTCTTGACTTTCAAAAGGCGCTGCAAAGATAATACAAAAATCGACTAAAAACAAGCTTTCGCCCACCAGATTAAACAGCGAAACGAGGCGAACAAACGCTGGAATAAAAAAGTATAAAAGTTGAGATATTTGGAATAAAAACTGACGACTCTGGCATAAAAGTTGAAGTTCACTTTGAAGAAATAAGGAATATGCTGGAGTTTCCAGGCATATTCCTTATCTTTTCCCACTTAAACGTTAATGAAGTTTAAGAAAAGAAGAAATAATGGGAGCAAAAAGAGTGAAGATGTAGGTCTTATTGACTGAAGAACAAGCCCAAAAACCATGATTTTAACTCCTCTGCCCCCCAATGAGCAAATTTCCCTTATTTTATATACTTATAAAACAAACAATGCAAAAAAAAGGTTTAGTACTCATTAAAAAATTCACCTACATTGACTTTCATTTCAAAAGCATGCTTCTTGACACTTTCCTGAAAGGCGTCAATAATATCCAAATAGCGATAAAACTTAGCTTTCTGAATCTTGATGTTATCTGGCTTCAGAGATTTCCAGTACTGGGCTGACTCATATAGGAGTTGCTCACAGGGTTTAGCCTGCTCCAGATCCTTCTTCTTGCAAGGCGCCACCGCTTCAGTGCCAAACTGATGCAGACGGGCTATGAAATCGCAGAATGGCTGCAGGTCCTTCCTGGTGAAAATTTTCCAGTCCGTCAACAGATGGAATATCGGATACCAGTCGGACTGCTTTCGGATAAGCAGTTCCTGGGTATGGGGGTTCCTACGAAGTGCTATTTCCCGCACGCAGATTTCCAGCACTTCCATCTGCCTTGCTCTCTTCGGATTCATGTCCTTGCCTCCTGGCACATGCCGGAGCCACAGCGTCTTCATCTCTTCGAGCGTCTCCAGGTCATTATACTTGCCCCAGCACTTCACATCATTCACGCGATGGTTCATAATCATGAGGATGATGCCCGAGAGCAACTGCTTCATCTGCTTGCGGGGCAAGTGTTTGTAGTAGATTTCCCGGAGGAAATCCACGGGGTCGGCCTTGAACTTGCGGTACATATCGTAAGGGAAAGCCTCCAGTTCCTGCTCTATCTCGTCCAGGCGGTCGCTGTAATCGTAGGTTCCCGTCTGCTTCCGGAGCAGCTCTATAGGTGTCTGGATGAAGAAATTCCGGGCAGACTCGTTTCGGAAATCGGAGCAGGTGATGAAGCCCATCTCTGAAAGGAGGGTTTCTCGCTGCGAGAGGAAACGGTCACTTTTCTGGAGTTGCAGCAGGGTCTGTATATGCTTGCGGAGATTCGTCATCTCGCGGGAATAGTCGAAGCGGTGATTGTTCATGAAGCAATCCAATTGCAATTCCGCCTCCTCTGCCAGCATCTTCAGTTCGCTGACCTGCTCTTGAAACTCATCCTGCATTTCCTGTACCATTACCCTTCCTCTGCAGTCTGTCGGATAGCGAGAAAGGGCAATGAGCTGCGCCGTAAAGTCCTCCAGCGCATCCTCCAGCATATCAGAGCAGTCTTCCACTCTTGCCAGCTTGTCGATGCGATAAAGCGGTCCGCTATAGTGCCATTTTTCCAGTTCCTCGTCATTGTAGATATGCTGATAAGCCTCCTTGAGCACCTCCGGCATTTCATAGAAACTGCCGTTCGGACCCATGGTTACAATCTTGCCTCCACTCACTTCCAGTTCTTCAACGGAAGAGAATTTTGCACCGGAAGACTGTCCAGAATCAGAAGACTGTCCAGCACCGGCAGCGAGTTCATTCGGGATGTGACATTTCAGTCGGGCTTTGAGATAGATTCCCGTTCCGTCTTCCTTGGCGCCATAGCCCATGCAGAGAGCACGCAGCACCTTGCGCCCGGAAACTTGTCTGATGGCGTGAACATCCTCCAGGTCTTGCACTGCCACATACCCTAAAAAGAGACTTCCGTCGTACACCTTTACGGCGAGCGAGTCGCAGGCATTCTGTTCTTCAAACACGAGTTTCAGCTGCTTTCCCGTAGCCGTTCGCGCATATTGGAGGCAGTCCTCTTCTATGTCGTTATGGGTAAGTCCCACGATATTAATATTCAATTTCATGCTGATTATTTTTTAGGATTAGCTAGTTTGTCTATTCAGATTTGCTAGTTATCGTTCAAATTATTTATTGCCAACAAAAGTACTACATTTTTATGAAACGACAAAACAATCGCTGATTTTTTTGAGGGGAAAAACAAATGAGAAATGAGAAGTGAGAAATGAGAAATGAAGTTAGCAAGCTATATGGGGTATCTGTCAGAGACCGCAAGGTCTTATCCGATTAAAATTCGACCTGTACGGTTGAAAATACCCAATACACCCTGAAAGGGCAGAAGCTCCTAGCCCAGGGCATCTCCCTGGGTAATTATGAACGCAAAACCGTCGCCCTTACAGGGCGTCTTATTGGTTGCTATTATACCCAGGGCGATGCCCTGGGCTAAGAGCTTTTGGGCTTTCAGCCCGTTTCAACCGTACAGTTAGTTAAAATTCCGTGAGTAATCGTATAAACAGGAATACTCCGAGAACTCCGTGTAATCCGATGAATAAAACATAAGAAATGAGAAATGACAAATGAGAAATGAGAAATTCCGAAGGATGAAACTTGGGAAACAGAGATGATGAGAATGATGTGGAAGAAAGAGAAAAAGGCCCCTATCATGAGAAAATAAGGTCGTCTATTATGACAAGCATTGGTCGTAATTGAGGGCTCAAAAGGGGGGATAAATCATAATAAAAAAACAAAGAAAGCTTTCATAAAGAATACAGAAAGATGAGGAGAAAATACAAGGAAGTTGAGAAGATAGAAGACTGGAAAAATGAGAAGGAGAAGAAGTATACAGGAAGGTCATTTGAAGGTGAGAAGAAAACTAAGAAGAATACAAGAAAACGCAAAAAGTGATTGCAACAGAGTTAACAGTTAACAGTTCGATTTCGACACTCGGAATGGTTTACACCTTATTATAATAAATAATATATATATATACTTTTTTATAGATGGGGGTGGGGGTACGCAAAATATAACTGTTAACTGTTGACTGTTGCACTTGATGTTGAACTTGATGCTACTTGATCTGCTTGTTGTTGCTTGATGTTGAACTTAATGCTGCTTGATCTGCTTGATACTGCTTGACAAGAAGCAGCTCTACAAATAGAATATCGCCTCGTTGCCTTCATTGAAAAGCAGGTCGAGAATGCTCATGTTGGGCTGGAAACCATGCTTCTGCTCATACACCTGATAATAGCGCTGAGGTACGAATTCTGCATCAGGAAGAGGCTTTTTCGGACGAATCGCATCACGGAAATCCCGTATTTGAGTGTTGAATGTTGAGTGTTGAGTGTTGAATTGGGCTTGCGCCTCGGGGCTATTAAATTCTTCACTCTTCACTCTTCGTTCTTCACTTAAAACGTATCGGTCAGTAACCTTCACATGAGGACGAATGTCGAGTAACTCTATCATCTTCTCCATGATTTCCATATTGAAATCAAAGAGGAATTCGTATTTCTTCTCATAGAAAGGGCGGATGTCGTCCTGATAATACTCGAAGAAAGGACTCTCACCATAAGCCGAAAGAAGCGCATTCCAATGCACGTGGCGCCAGTTGGCATGGTCGGAAATACGAATATCCTTCATCGCCAGCGAAGTGTCGTGATTGGTAGGAATGGTGAGGGAAAGAGGACCATTGGTGGTAGGGATGATCATACGGTTGCGGTAAGTCTGCTTGATAAAGCTCTCATGGCGCTCTATCAGGCACTCCTCATAGCGGTTCAGCTTCTGATACCACTGCACAGGACCGAAATATGTGGAAGATAATATTGCTTTCAAAATCTTTTTCTTTAATATTTTGGGTTCTTGATTTTTTCTCTGTTTTCTTATCTATAAAATGAAATAGACCAACTTGATGGAATAAACCAACTGATTCAAAATAAAAATAAACTGTCAACAGTCAACAGTTAACAGTTTATTTTTCTATACTTGTCTAAAACAACTTATATGCTTTTCCGATAATCTGATGTTTGTGGACAATGGTTTCCCCCTTCGCCGTGCGCACCAGATAGAAGCGGCAATCCTTGCAGCCGCAGCGCTTGCAGCAGATAGTAGGAATAACGTATCGCTCCCTGCCCATGCGAATCGTATCGCCAGGCATCTGCTCGATGACTCCGATGAAATTGGCTTCCATCCAGCCCCGCACATAAGAACCTTCCTTCTCTCTGCCCGTATATTTCGACTTCGGAGTAATGAGGCACTCCACAGAATCGGTGAAAACTATCGTCTCGCCACGGTGAAAAATATCGCAGTCAATCCTGTTCACTATCACTCTGTTACCCTCCTTCAGCTGGGGAGGAAGCCCACCTTCGGGCACAGAATAGACAGTGAATACATAGGTGCGGATGCCCCATGCTAAGAGCAATGCCAGCACCAATGAGAGGAGGAACTTGAATGCTATTTTCAAACCGTCTGAATCTTACTTTTGTTATCGACCTTACTTGATGTTATCGACAAACTTGAAGAGTCGGTTCCAGCGAATACCCGAGAAGCCCGGATGGTCTGGACTGTGGCTCCACCAGATGAAGATAGGTTTGCCCACCACATGATCCTCAGGCACAAAGCCCCAATAGCGGGAATCGGCTGAATTGTGGCGGTTGTCGCCCATCATCCAGTAATAGTCGAGTTTGAAGGTATAGCTCTTCGCCTGCTTGCCGTTGATGAAGATGCGGCCCTGGCGGTCCACCTTCAGGTCGTTGCCCTCATACACCTTGATGCAACGCTCATATATAGGCAGATTCTTCAGCGTAAGGGCGATAGACTGGCCCTTCTTCGGAATCCATACCGGACCGTAATTATCGCGCGTCCAACCCGTATAGGCATTCAGCGGATAGAGGTCGCCATAAGTGGCATCTGTATTGATGGAGATGCTCTCCACCAGATTCTTGTTGGCCTTCAGAGCGAGATAAGCCTTGCGGGTAAGCGGAATGGCGCCCGACTGGTTGTAGGTCAGCAAGTCCTCATTGGTAATGCCCAACTCGTCTGCCAAATCCATCGGGAACTCGCCCTTGAGCTTCATCTTGTAGGTATATTGCACATTGTCAGGCTCCTTGTTGGCCTTGCCGTCCAGATATACGATGCGATTCTTGATCTGCAGGGTCTGTCCTGGCAAACCAACGCAGCGCTTCACATAGTTCTCGCGGCGGTCGGTAGGTCGGCTGATAATGTCGCCATATTCGCCCGGATTGCTCACGATGTAGCTTCTGCCCACCTGGTAAACCTGCTCGAAGTACTGGCGCTGCTGCAGCGGATTCATCTGTCTCACGTCCTTGGAAAGTCCGTTCTGATCCAAAATCTGCTCGCCGAATCCATACACCATCTGGTAGTAATCCTGTGCCTGATAGCGCTCTTCATTCACCAAAGTATCGCCCGCAGGATAGTTGAACACCACGATGTCGTTGAGCTTCACATCGCCCAATCCCTTCACGCGGCGGTAATCCCAGTGAGGCCATTCCACGTAGCTCTTCACGTTGACCAGCGGCATGGTGTGCTGGGTGAGAGGCATGGTGAGTGGAGTCTGAGGAATACGTGGACCGTAGCTCACCTTACTCACGAAAAGATAGTCGCCCGTGAGAAGGCTCTTCTCGAGAGATGAAGACGGAATCACATAGTTCTGGAAGAAGAACAGATTGATGAAATATACTGCCACGAGGGCGAACACTAAGGCATCAACCCAGCTCATGATGAAGCGTATAGGACCCTCGGAATCCTTCCACCACTGCCAGCGTATCTTCTTGGTAATATACACATCAAAGATGAATGGCACGACGATCAGTCCCAGCCAACTCTTCAACCAGATGAGGAATGCAAGGTACAGTACGAGAACGATAGCAAACTTCGTCCACTGCACCTTCATATTCAGTTTTTGTTTCTCTTTATCTATCATAACTTCTGCTTAGAACTTAAACAAATCTGATGTGGTGAGCAAGCCGGAATGGTTGGCTGTGAACTCAGCTGCGAGAA
>ERZ1026876.1247-NODE-1247-length-13025-cov-8.947648_pt1 | contig 13025 bp, 10 predicted proteins | sample MGYA00380168_ERZ1026876 | MGnify/ENA primary metagenome ERZ1026876 (study PRJEB33269, sample SAMEA4719804) | human gut metagenome | biome: human-associated habitat; feature: organic feature; material: feces | place: Cameroon | collected 2013-10 ... | reverse complement strand
AACATTATCAATAAACCTCTTTCATTCCCTCCTTCTTCCCGGCAGCCTCATCAGCTCCCTGCACCACCATATAGTGCCAGGCATTGGATACATACGGTTGCTGACTGAGTTGAGGATCCTTCGGGTTGCGAAGATAGATTTGGATGAAGTTGAGCGTATTGTTCACGTTCTGCGCATCCACACTGTATGGTATGGTGCGAGGATCGTTGTGCGTCTTCATCCATTGCTCTATCAGTATTTCCTGGAAGGAACGAGGGATATGGTCATAGCCTACAAATCTACCCAATGGATAATACTGCATGAACTTGTTGAAATCACGCTGCAAAAGTACATAACACATCAGATATTCGTAAGCCATCTTATTGCTCTTATCATTCAGGAAGAGCAAGCCCAACATCTGGTCCATCTCCCGGTCGCTGAAGAGGAAGTCCTGCTTCTTCTCACGATACTTTCTCAACTTTCCATAAACGGGATGCCGGTTGATAGCCTTCTCATTGCCCAGCAGCGCCATCATCTGGTTCGCCCAGTTGCTATAGAAGAGCGTCTTCTGCAGTCGGCGGAGCAGTTTGGCTGCTACCTGATAATTGCCGTTGATGATTTCGCACTCTACAATCCTGTGGGTCAAACGGGCACTCTTGCGATAATTAGGTATCGCTTCCTGCGCCTCGAACATATATCTTTCGGCATCATTCACCATTCCCAGACGGAAGAAGATTTCTGCAGTAGATACCGGCGAAATCATATCACGGGTAAAGGTAGGAAACAAGCCCTCGCCTCCATTCTGATAGAACTCGAAAAGTCGGTCGGCAAGAACACCTTTCTGGCTCAAGGCGAGATTCACACACGATACACTGAGCGGTGTGGTTGCCTGCTTCTTCTCTGCCTTCTCTATGATCTTATCCCATTGTTCGGTGCGAACCAGGAAATCATAATCTATCAGGTCGTAGGTCATCTCATCAAAAGAAGCCTTGATACCGAACCATGAAGCCACAATCACCAATACATAAGCCAAGGCCATGATCACCTTGGATTGCTGCAGCTTCTGCAAGGATTTTTGGCGGCACGGAATCATTCCCAGAAAAGGAATCACTACAGCCCATACCATCACAACAAAAGGCAACGGAGATATGGCACCCGGATAGCGATAATAATTAAGTCCGGCAAAGATGCGATACAAAGGATATTGCAATGTCTGCGTAGAGAGCAAAATCCAGGCTATGGTAAGCACAAGGATGCAGGCAGAATAGCCCATTCCGGAAAGGATACTACCCTTCTGAAGCGCATTCTTCAGCGTATCGCCTATCATCAGGACGGCATAAAGGAAAACCACCGGTCCCAAGAACCAATAAACCAATGCCGTGCTCACCAGTTCGAACACTACCTTTACCAACCGGTTGTGGAATCGGTTATGAATCCAGCCCATCAACAAAGCTCCGAAAAGTGCAACCACGAAAGAGAGCAGCACATTCTGGTCGCCCATAGCACACCACAAGGCGATACTTGGAAGGAAACTCAGGAGATAGCCCGGGAAATCGTGCCTTGCTCCATATTGTTTCATCAGTCCCCATACCACAGCCTGTATGCCTATCAGCAGCAAAGCGATGATGGCTCCGCCCAAAACAGGCATATAATAGAACTGTACCAGAAACTCACTGATATAGTCTGCCAACCCTCCCGGCAGCACAATGCGCTCCAGGAAATAGTTGGTATCAAAGAGAAACATCTGATACTGTTCCTGAAAGCAGAGTCCGCCAACGTATGGCACTGCCCAGAATATCACTACCGCCACTCCGAAAAGCAGCGACAGCAACGGTTTCCAAGTTTTTATCATCAAATTCTTCATGAGATTATATTTTAAATTCATGTTCTTTCCACAACGTCCGTGGACGATTTAGGACTTTCCTTATACCCGTACAAAGTTACAATAAAATATTGTAACTTCCAAACAAAATCATGCAATTCAACAAGATAGTACAGAAGAAAAGCAAGAAAAGTCAAATCCTGCTAACGTAATGGGAGAAAAAAGCCCCATTCTCTATTTCGCCCCCAACTTGGGGGTGAATTACTGAACTTTCGCATGTGGTTTAAGTACGGGCTGAAGACCCAAAAGCTCTTCACTCTTCACCTTATGCCCTGAAACGCCCATAAACAGGGCGTTTCAAGGGGTGAAGAGTTATTGGCGACTCTTCACCCACTCTTCACCACTCTTCATCTAAGCACGAGGCTTCGAGGCATAAGAAGAAACGCAAATCCACCGAAACAGAGAGGTGAAGAGTGAAGAGTATTTCTACATAAGCCTTGCATTAAAACGAAACAAAGCCATTTGGGATGGCTGTTCTAGGCAAACAGCCCACTAGCAGCTAAAGCGCCAGTAGGCTGTCTGTGGTTTGCCAGTTAACTGTCTGTATTAAACAGCCTGTTTATTACCAATTCACAGCAGGTTAAAACAGACAAATAAGAACTGCATTCAGCATATCAAAAAAAGAAAAGCCCCGACTGCAGAACTACAACCAAGGCTTACCTTTATTCATATTAGTTTCATATTAAGAATTTCATATCCAAATATTTCTGCCGAGTTATAATCTTTGTATTCCGATTTTTTGTGCAGTTGCACAGATTTTCGGAACAAAGACAAGAAATACTGCTGAAAATCAACTAATAAAGCATTAATAATTAAGAATAATTATCATTTGAATGTATCTTTTCTGTAAGAACACTAAGTTTACAATTATCTTCTAAGAATCCCATAATTACTTTATCATTTCTGCCCACATTTTACGTGCAGCTAATACACCTGGATTCTTATTCCAATCTATTGCAGGCTGAGCCTTGAACTTACGTTCCACCTCATCTGCACGTTTTTTGAAATTCACAGCCTCTTCACCAAACAAGGTTGGAATTGCTTTTATTGCTGTTGCCATATTAGTATATTTTAAAGTCTTTCTTAAACTTACTTGAATAATGAATCTATTTCATTCTTTCATTAAATCAGCCATTAAATCATCAACGTTATCAAATACGTCTTTCTTTGCCCATTCTTCACCTCGCTTATATGCTTCTATGTGAGCCTGGGCTTCACTGATAGCCGCTTTCGTTTCTTCATTTGGCTCATACTCCTCTCCTGCCTGACATTTCTTTGCCAAGCGGGCAACATAAGAATTAACCTTAGCCACAAATTCCTCCAGACTATAACCTGCAGGAACGTTATACTGTAAATTAACTGTCTGCATAAAACTAAATTTTAGAACCTTACTCTATTAAAAGTTTTCACGGAATTCCAACAAGTCAAAATACATCAAGCGAGTATCTAATTCCATAGGATTACTTTGCCGTTTACGCTTATCCTCATCGTTTTTAGGAGGAAAAGTATAAAGTTCCTCTTGTTTCTCTGTTGTAAACAGATAATGGAATCCATTTTTTTCGTAAAAAGACAAGACCTCAGGACTGTTCACCGCATCAACTATTAAGAATCGACAACCTGTTTTGTTATCAGGATCAATAAACATATACTTAATAAACGTAAGAACCTCAGAACCTATCCCTTGACCAGCAAATTCTTTTGCAACAGCAAGTCTACCTAACAAAAGACCAGGATATCTACGCAAAGCCTTCTCGTGATGCGTTATGGATTTCATAAAATCTTTCCTTGAACGTGGCAAATCATTTATTCGAATACTGTCATTAGATAGTGTAAAGGCACAAACTATCTGAGACATATCATTATCCAAACGAAAGCAATATGACTTTCCCATCATATAGAAAGCATAGTCATTATAATCCTTACAGAAGAATTCGTCCATATCGGCTTTTCCACAAGTAAATGGAGCACAAGATTTACGAATCTCTTCTGTAAGAACACAAAGTTTACAATTGTCTTCTAAGAATCCCATAATTACTTTATCATTTCTGCCCACATTTTACGAGCAGCTATTACACCTGGATTCTTATTCCAATCTATTGCAGGCTGAGCCTTGAACTTACGTTCCACCTCATCTGCACGTTTTTTGAAATTCACAGCCTCTTCACCAAACAAGGTTGGAATTGCTTTTATTGCTGTTGCCATATTAGTATATTTTAAACGTTTCGCTTGCAAAGTTACGACAAATTATCGTAACCACCAAACATTTACCCTACTATTTAACTATCAAGCAAGAAAAAAGCCGACGGCAGTCGAGACTTAGACTTATCGATATGATAATCATGACGATTATCAAACTTACTCATTTACTAAAGACTTTCAAGCCACTTCTGACCAGCTTTCGTCTTAGACCAAACAACTAGCCCTGCACCAATAGCACTAGCCAGAGCAAATATAATAGTTAACATTTCCATATCTCTATTATTTAAGTAATTGTGTCGTATGATAACATCTGTAATCCTCCTTTCTTGTTTTTGTAATTGCGCAAATGTATGATAAACATACAGGATCTAACGTACGTATATTCTTGCATACGTCCGCTATTTTTTCTAATCCATAATATTTTAAGATAATGTTCCAATCACTCCATTGACCATACTCCAAGACTCTTTGTACAAAGAATGAAGGATATGTATCCATATCAAGTTGGGATCTATCTACATCCCAAAACAATACAGGTGACAACTGGTTGATATATTTTTCTTTATCCATACAATTATACTTAAATCATTAACCGCAGCAAAGGTACGATTATTTATCGTAACCGCCAAACATTTCGGATAAAATTTCAGCATAGGGCAAAAAGAAAAAGCCCCGACTGTAATCACTACAGCCGAAGCCTAACCTAATCGTTATACTTACTTGTTTTTATCTAACTGCTTCAACAAGAAATCCTCCAATGTTTTCTTGTCGGGCAACTGAAGCATATAAGTGGAAACAAACAATTGGTTATCCATACCAGCCAAGGCATACTCCACCATTTTCTTACCCTTTCTCGTACAGAGCAAAATACCAATTGGAGGATTGTCCCCAGGCTGCATCTCATTTTCTCGATAATAAGAAACATAAGCATTCAGCTGCCCGAGGTTCTCATGCGAGAACTCCGAATCTTTCAATTCCAAAATAACGCTACAGTGAAGATACCGGTTATAAAACACCAAGTCTGGATAATAATACTCGTCATCTATCACTATACGTTTTTGACGAGACTCAAAACAGAAGCCTTTACCTAGCTCCAAGATAAATTCTTGCAAATGAGTAATCAAAGCATCCTCTATATCCTGTTCTGTAACGACCTCTTGAGCCCTCAATCCCAAAAATTCAAACGTAAAAGGCTCTCGAATCTGCAATTCATTAGAATCATGCCCTTTCATACCAGGAAGAGACAACATCTTTTCAGGATTACTGCTAATGCCCGCACGAACATAGAGATTGGTACTTATCTGGCGACGTAACTCACGAACAGACCATGTACATTTGATACACTCCTGCTCATAGAAGTAACGAGCAAGAGAATCATCAACAGCCATTATCTCCACAATATGAGAGAAAGACAACTTAGCAATTATCAATTTACCCGAAGTTTTCAATTGGTCTAACACTGTCGGACTTTTTTCCTTTTCAAGTTTTGTGCTCAAAAAGTCCGACAGTGTCAGACTTTTTGGAATACCCTCGCAATTAGATAATGGAACATTCAAAAAGACAAAATTATCCACCATCTGTGGATAAAGCAGATAAAAGTTACGAGCATTTTTAAACAGTGTAACATTTAATCCCTTTCGATTTACCCGTTCCTCCAACTTCTTAAGAAGACGCGAACCATACTCAGCACGGTCTTTACCATGCTGTTCAAACTCCACGATATAATAGCCAATGAGCCAATTGCGCATCGTTTGCATACGATTGATAGCTTTGACCGCACAAGTTTGTGCAGCATCGTGAGTACTTTGAATCACATGAGTTAACTCTATGAAAGAGTGCTCCCCATGTTTCCAATCATCAACTGGAATTTCCAGTCCATCATGATTATAAATAACAGTATCTTTTGCCATAGCAGCCAATATTTAAATAATTTGGCAAAGTTACGACTAATTATCGTAACCGCCAAACATTTACGCAACTATTTAGCTATCAAGCAAGAAAAAGCCCCGACTGTAATCACTACAGCCGAGGCCTAACCTTATTTATATTATAATCACAACGATTATCTTCTTCTAGCAGAAGTAGATTTTGCTACTTTCTTGAATCTCCAGAAAGTTCCTTCCTGCCAACTACCTTCTGATCCTTCTCCACCCTTTGGATAATTAGGATAAGTAAGAACCAAATGGCCATCATCAAAGTATACTACATCAAACTCATTTACGACAGAACCTGCATTAATGCGAACAGGGAAGAGAATGCCATCACCAGTTACTGTAAGGCGACCCTTAGTCTTACCCTCATTCCAGCCACCAATATCTCCTGTTTTAGAACCATCAAATGTAAAGGTGCCCTTACCGCCTGTACTCTTTGTCAAGGTTCCATCTGCCGAGAATGTCATGGTTGCATTTTCCACATCAGCAAACCCATACTTGTATTTGGTAATTTGCTCTTGTAAGCCTTTATCAACAACCCACCAAGCGTTACCAGTCAAACTTCCATAACCACCAGTGGCAAAGCCTTCATAGCCACAGTTGCCCCAAGGACCATTGTCAGTATCCCAAGTCCAAGTTGCACTATCATAATCTGTCAAACAGCCTGCACCATCTGTATCACTACAGAATTGCCAGAAAGTACCTTCTGTCCAAGAGCCTTCATCATTACCCCATTTTCCTTTATCAGGATAAGTAAGAACCAAACGACCAGGACTAAGATATGCAATCTCTAAATCTGTAGGCATATTACCACCCGAATTAATTTCATAAGGGAAGAGAATGCTACCAGCATCAATATGCAAGATACCTACCTGATGTGCATTATTGCTGTAAGTTGGATCATAATTCTGAACCTGGAACTTACCCTTACGAATCTCTTTTCCTTCTGCATTATAGCAAGTGATGGTACCATCTTCACTGAAGACCATAGTAGCATCCATACTCTCATCACCATGAGCCTTACCATCTTCCGTATGATTGAGCTGCCCCATGAATTCTTCCTCACTGGTTACGCCCCACCATTCGCCACCATTAAGAGCAAAATCCTTGCCGCTAGAGTTTCCATCACTTCCCATGTTACCCCAGACACGGCCATTGCTAGCATGAGTATTCCATTTCCATGTTTTCTTGCCGTCATCGCTACACAGCAACTTCATAACTGGCGAGAGTTCTGTAGGAACATAAACAGTAACATCCTTTTTACCTGTAACATAAGAGCCATCAAAGTTATAAGCTCTTACATAGATTGTCTGATTAGGATCACTACCACGTGATGGAGACAATTTAAAAGTTCCTTGCACACCATGTCCAAGACTCGTCTCATTGCCATCAGCATCTACCTGATAAATCTCTACTTGACGAGAAGGACTCGTTGTAAACTTGAAATAGTTACCATCAGCCTGAGCTTGTGTACAATTCTCATCAGCATACTGAGTATATGTGAAGCCTTCTACAAGTTGTTCTGCAGTAACATTGGAGCCAGGAGCTCCTATGTCATCTTTTGCCGGGTCACAAGCAGCAAAAAGACCAAGCATCACAATCGACATTAAAAATATCTTTTTCATATTGTAATCTTTTTAAATGAAGCCCTTCAATGGGCATATTAATTATTACCGTCTACCCAACCAGTGTATTGACCGTCATTGTTCTGCCAACCAGGATTTTGGGTAAGTACACCGTTAGACAAATCTATAGCCTTCTCAGGAATCTTAAAGAAGCCTGCAGTGGCATTATAACGAGCAACATAACCTCCTACCTGTGGATAGTTTTTGGTAACATTACCCAAATAGTGAATCTCTACATTTTGCTGTTTTGCGAGACATTCTGCTGCAATATGCCAACGGCGAATATCATTCCACCTGATACCCTCACCAGCTAATTCCCAACGACGTTCATTCTGCAAATCAGACAACTTATAAGTGCCATAATAATTGGCAACGCCTGTAGCACGTTCATGAACCTTGTTCATACCAGCAACATCTTCCTTTAATTCACTCTGCATCAACAATACATCTGCAAAACGAATCAATACGAGGTCATGGATATTATCAAGTTGTAAGTTAGAACCATAGCCACCAGACTCACCACCTGTATTACCATACATCAATTCCTCAAAACAAGGAACATCAATAAGATTACCATCCTTATCCTTTAGTGTTCCATCATTTTTGGCGGTAATAGGAGACCATTTCTTGCTATACAAAGCTGTCTCTTGGACATTATTATCACCACCATAAACATAACCAGAATAAGAAGAAAGGTCGGCAACAGATGCATCACGACGAATGTCCTTACCACCAACTTTAGCCTCTTCTGCATTCCAGTCAGACATCAAGTTTGGAGCTATAGGACCAGCGCCCCAACCCGAACCAAATGGGAAACATGCATAAGTACCAGACTGACCACGTACACCAAAGTGAAGAGCATATCCATTAGAATAACCAATCGTTGTACTCCAAGAAGCACGCTTGTTGAAATGAATGGCAAACATTGATTCCGGGTTTACCTGATTATCATTCTCCACCCACTGCAAACCTTTATCTTTTGTATAATCATAATCATTAACCGTAAACTTATTGGTATATGCCCAAAGATTACGGAAATCGCCAACTAAAGAATAGCCAGAATTAGCCACACAATCATCAATTGCAGCAATCACATCTGCCTTTGTCAAAGTAGAGCCATCAGGAAGAGCAACACTCTCCAATGGATTATAATTTGTACTTGTCAAAGCTGCAATGTCATCGCCACCTCCATACATTCCTGTATAGAACAACCATGCACGCCCCAACATAGCTTCTGCTGTGTATTTATCAACATGACCATCTGTCTTTTTCACAGCAGGCATAGTTGTTGCTGCATCACGCAAATCCTGAAGAATCTGTCCCCATTCCTCAGCAGGAGTAGCCTGTTGAACATCACTTGGCGTAGAACTTACGACCATCTTTACACGACCATACATAGAAGCCAACTCATAGTAGTAGAAAGCACGCAAGAACTTTGCTTCCCCAAGCCACTGAGCCTTATCTTCAGGATTAGGAACTGATATATTACCTAGTGCATCAATCAAGGCATTTGCTCGGTTGATACCTTCATAGCGATCTCTGTAGAAAGGCCAAGTCATATCTGTACCCGTATTAGCTAACATATCCAACGACTGCATCAACTGGTCATTAGAACCACCACCGCCAAGGCAATCGTCACTTGCCAACTGAGCCGCATACAAGAATGAGCACTGAGGATTGGCGTTGATTGTATTTAAGTTTTGATATACACCCGCCAAAGCCTGCTGGGCATCACCAGAAGTAGTAGGATAATTTTCCGTACTCTTCTCTGTATAGTTGACAGCATCAAGCGTACATGAAGCCAAAGCCATTGTCGCCAACGCTGTTCCTAAGATATATTTTATTGATTTCATAAAACTTTCAGTTTAGAATTTTAAATTAACACCAACCATATAAGTACGAGGAGTAGGGAAATTACCAACATCGATACCTATCTGCCAAGGATTAGCACTATCAAGAGCTGTACCATTCTCAGGATCCATACCATCATAGCCAGTAATTGTAAACAAATTCTGTGCTGTGAAGTACAAACGAAGCTGTTGGAATGGACTATTCTTCCAAATCTTCGTGAAATCATAACCTATTGTAAGATTCTGAAGACGAAGATAGCTAGCATCCTGGATATAAATATCAGACAGATTGATGAAGTTAGAGCCATAGTTTCCTGCCGTCAAGATAGGCAGACTATTGCTTGTACCCTCTCCATTCCAATATTTATAGAAATCAGTGGTCGTAAAGTTATCAACAGCACCATCACCAAAACGGCGATAAGACTTAGCGACCTGCTGACCAAGAGCAGCATAGAATGTTGTTCCAAGATCAAATCCCTTATAGCCAATGCTAAAGCCGAAACCCATTGTTACATCAGGATGAGGATCACCAATTTGACACTTATCATTCTCTGTAATCTTGCCATCACCATCAGTATCGACATACATCAAATCACCAGGCTTGATAGAAGACTTCTGCAAAGAGTTTTCCGCTTTTCCACCACAATACTTGTCAAGATATGCTTGTACATCTGCCTGATTCTGCATGACACCTGCAGTCTTATAGCCATAGAAGTAACCAATAGGATGACCTTCCTCCATACGAGAAATAAAGCCAGTACTTTGCGACAAGATGTTATCAGAACCATTAATATAATGGTTGGCATTGTTAACCTCTGTAACATTGTTCTTATTGTAAGCCATATTCCAATTTACAGAATAGTCAAAATCCTTACCGATCTTATCATGCCAATTAAGAGAAAGTTCTATACCCTTATTTTCTACTGTACCAGCATTCTGATACCATCCGTCAAAACCATTTTCTGGCGACAATGGTACATAAAGAAGTAAATCCTTTGTCTTCTTGTTATACCAATCAAAGGTAAAGCCTAAACGACCTCTCAAGAAGCGAGCATCCAAACCGACATTTGTCTGTTCTGAGGTTTCCCAAGTTACATCAGGGTTTGCAAGACGTGCAGGATAACCACCCTGCGTACCAGCTTCCTTATCCTGATTGAAAGAATAAAGACCCTTTGGACCAAACGCAAACGTACCAGAGTACATGAACTGACCAATATTCTCATTACCATTCTGTCCCCAGGATGCACGGAGTTTCAAATAATCAAGCCAACTTTCAGTTGACTTCATAAACTTTTCATTTGACACAACCCAACCTGCAGAAACAGAAGGGAAATAGCCCCACTGCTTTCCCTTGGCAAAATTAGAAGAGCCATCAGCACGCATAATCAAGCTCATCATATAAGTCTCATTAAAGTCATAATTGATACGACCGAAATAAGACAACAATGAGTGGTCATTACTTGCCGGAGTACCAGTAACTGTCGCACTAGACTTTCCTGTAAAGTTAGACAGGTAACCATAACTCAATCCCTGTCCATCAAAGAGGAAGCCCTTAGCATCTGCACCCATGGTATCACCCATGTTATTACCTTGACGAGAATACTCCATACCGACAAGTGCATCAAAATGATGTTCTTTTACTTTGAAGATATAATTCAAGGTATTAGTTGTAGAATAATCCCAACCAATTGTCTGATTTTGGCTCAATGAAGCATCAGAATTTTGCCCATCAGAAGAATCATTGATATGGTATGCCATTGTCAATCCCTTCCAAGAAGATGCATAAGCCTTATAGGCAATCTGACCACGATACTTCAATCCGCTAATTGGAGATACCTCCACAAAACCGATTGCACTCAAATTAAAGTTACGGCTCTTGTTGTTTGCACCTTGAGTATAAGACAACAAAGCCTGTGGATTACTCGTATACTGATTATACTTAAACCATCCATTGGTAGCAGAACCAGATGCAATCAAATCATTATAAGAGAAATAATCACCAGAAGCATTACGAACAGGAATCAACGGATTGGCACGCAAAGCGGTAGAAATATTATTACTATATTGGTTACCAATTTGGATACCCTTCTGCTGTGCATGTTGGAAGTATACATTTTCACCAACTTTGATGATGTCACGTTTGTCTTCGCCACGAAGCAATACATGCTCGGAATTCACACGGAAGGTGAAACGACGATAGTTAGAAGGAGCAGGATTACCAAATGTACCTTCCTGCAACTGATAACCAGCACCCATACTAAACTTACTACGATCAGTACCACCAGCAATATTCAAAGCATGGCTAGTAGTAATGGCATTTTTATTACGCAATTCCTCTAACCAGTTAGTTCCAGGATTTTCACCGCTCTGGTATGCCTTCAGCAAGTCTGCATCAACAAATTCAGACCAATCATAAGCAGATAAGCCTTGGTTGAAACGCATCATATCTTGCGCATTCATATATTCCTTTGCGGTCAAAGGAACTGCCATTTTATAGACATTCTGCCAACCGATATTGCCATCATAAGTTACTTGTATCTTACCTTCCTTTCCCTGTTTCGTTGTGACAAGGATAACACCATTAGCAGCACGAGCACCATAGATTGCAGCAGAAGCTGCATCCTTTAACACATCGATACGCTCAATATCAGCAGGGTTAATAGAATTTATATCTCCACCAGCAACACCATCTATTACATACAAAGGAGCAGTGCTACCATTGGTACCAGCACCACGAATATTTACATTAAATCCGTCACCAGGCTTACCTGAATTAGACATAATTTGCACACCAGGGCTCATGCTCTGTAAAGCCCCCAAAGCCTGGGTTGTATTCATCTTCTGAATATCATCACCCTTTACCTCAATGGTAGCACCTGTGACGAGCTTTTTCTTCTGCACACCATAACCTACAACAACGACCTCATCAAGAGTCTTGTCGTCTGTCTTCATTGTGATTTTGAAACTAGACTGGTTACCCACAGCGATTTCCTGCTTCTGATAACCAATATAGGTAACTACAATAGTAGCGCCCGGCTTTACGTTCAAGGTAAAGTTACCATCAAGATCTGTAACGGTACCATTACCAGGGTTGCCCTTTTCTACTACACTTGCACCGATAATAGGACCTTCTGCATCGCTCACATTACCGGTTACTTTCTTTGCCTGCTGTACAGCATTTACGCTCTGACTAGGAGATGCCGCCCATGCTTCAGTTGTATAACTCAAGCCTAACGATGCTAACGCTCCCACAAGCAGCATTGATTTTTTTAAGTTCAAATTCATACTTTAGTACTTTCTAGGTTGAATAGAATTAAACGATTGTTGACTCTGACTATCAAAAATAGTCATTCTCTTAGTTCCCGACATATCTATCAGATACGAAGGAAACAAACAGGTTAAGTTGAATTCAATTTCATAATGGTTATTGTTTATGTTGTTTATTATTGTTTCATTTCATCACCAATCTGAAGTCATTTTTTATGGAAGTATAAGTGGCAAACAGATTTTCGATTGCAAAGTTACATTTCTTTTACGAAAAAAACTGATACTATTTTGC
>ERZ1026876.1245-NODE-1245-length-13036-cov-14.651182_pt1 | contig 13036 bp, 8 predicted proteins | sample MGYA00380168_ERZ1026876 | MGnify/ENA primary metagenome ERZ1026876 (study PRJEB33269, sample SAMEA4719804) | human gut metagenome | biome: human-associated habitat; feature: organic feature; material: feces | place: Cameroon | collected 2013-10 ... | reverse complement strand
TTTTCTAAAAAAGTAATAACTTAGAAAATAAAAAGACCCAGGATTTTCACAAACCCTGGGTTTTTTGAACTTCTGTATGAAACTACTTGTATCTTAAGAAGTTCACAAAAAATCTATCATTTAACTTTTCTAAGAACTGATGCAAAATTATAATAAATTTCTTTTTTTATGGTGTATTTTTTGTTTTTTAGGGTATATCAAACTGTTTTTATTTGTTTTTCTCCCTATATTCACTTGGAATTATACCCATTTCTTTCTTAAATACCTTAGAAAAATACTTCGGATCACTGAATCCGACAGCGAATGCAATGCTGGTCAGCGTTTCATCTGTATCCCGTAACATCTCGATTGCTTTCATAATTCTGATGTGGCGGACGAAGTCAATAGGAGTCAATCCTACAGCATTTTTGATTTTTCCATAGAGTACGCTGCGACTCATGCCCATAGCCTGTGCAATATCGTCTATCTTCATGTCTGGATCAGAAATGTTTTCCACGACAAACTTCAGCACTTTCTTGATGGTATGGTTCTGTATGCTGATGGTAGAATCGCCAATCGTAATACGTTGAGGCTCCTCTGTTTTGTTTTGAACAGTCGTGTTAGGACTCGTTTGCGTTTCGTCTCCAAAATGAATGTTTCTGAGCAATTCTTGTTGCAGACTCTTGCGATAGTTGATGGCCGCTTCTATTCTGCCTTTCAGGTAAGTGGCAGAGAATGGTTTGGTCAGATAACCATCGATTCCTTCTTCAAATCCCTTGAGGTGGTCTTCCAGACTGGCCTTGGCAGAGAGTATGATTATTGGAATATGGGAGATATTGCTGTCTTGCTTGATGTAGTGTACCATGGTGATTCCGTCCATGACAGGCATCGTAACATCAGTCAAGATGAAGTCTGGTACAAATTTGCGTGCCATTTCAAGACCTTTCTTTCCATTTTCTGCAAGCAATACATTGTAGTCTTTTCGCAGAATGGTATTCAGGAATGTGCGTAGGTCCGCATTGTCTTCTACCACGAGTATGGTGATATCTTTTTCTCCCTTTTCGAATTCTTCAGCAGAGTCTAAAGCTACTTCTTCTATGTAGTTCTTGGCATTTGAGTCTTCTATCTCTCCATTTTCGTGGATTACATGAGAATCTTTGTCAAGACCTCCATCTTCATAGAAATTGCTGTTGTTGTCAAACTTCAGCATTTGGTTGACCATCTGGTACATCTCTTTAGCATTCCTCTGAACCAATGTCAAGAGGTTTCTGCCTTCTTCAGAGAGTCCTTCTTCATTTTCCAGCACTTCTGTTATAGGACCGCCAATCAGAGAGAGTGGGGTTCTCAATTTGTGTGAAGCATTGCTGAAGAAATGGTTCTTCAGTACACTCATATCATGGCTGAGCTTTTGTATTTGTCGGTTGTTATACATATAGAATACTAAGCCGAGACCTAAGATGAACAATATGAAAAGAATGATTTTTCCCAATATGCTCTCCCAGAACGTTGGTTCGATTTCAATCGGGAGTTCTGCGATATATTTACCCCAGACTCCATGTGTATTGGTGGCTTTTACCTTGAGGATGTATTTGCCATGAGAAATACGGTTAAAACCAATCATGTTTTGACTTCCTAATGGAATCCATACGCCTTCTGGTGTATGACCATCCAGGCGATAAGCATAATAAGTCTGATACTTTCTGGTATAGTCAAGTGCTGCAAAGGTAATGGTCAGATTTCTCTTGTCAGAAGGAATGACTATATTTGACCTATGCAGGATAGGAATGGTATGAGCCTCTCCGTTGAAGTGCAGGGAGGTAAACAGTATTTTCGGCTGATAGGTTGTCTTGGTGATCACCTTAGGATAGAAGGTGATACTGCCCATAGGTGTTCCTAATGTGATTTGATCTGTAGAAGGATCATGGAAAGGTCGGCATTCTGTAAATGTCATGTGGAAATCAAAGTCGTTTGGTCCAAAAACATCTATTTTTCCTGTGCTTGGATTGAATTTATCGACACTGGATTCCCTGATAATCCAGATATTTCCTGCATTATCTTCTATCATGCTCTGTACGATACCTTCGTCCAGATTGATGTTTTTGACGAATTCGACTCTTATATCATTTTCTAATAATGATTTACTGGTGGTCATTTGCAGACAACCACCAATTGTTGAAATATACGTGTCGCCATTAGAGCGAACCAATGTATAGTTGACATCGCTTGCCATGAGGGATGCAGTGTCGCCTATGATGTGACTGGAATGGAAGAACTTGATCTTGGAATAGTCCTTGAATTCATCGGAGAATGTAACAAGTCCGTCTGTTGTTCCTACTAATATGGTACCTTTGCTGGTGCATGTAATCCGGCGTACTTTTTGGTAGAGGCCATTCTTAAACCAGTCGAGCTTATTTCTGTTTGATATGAAACGATAGGTGCCGTTTACTCTTTCTGCAACAGCCAATCCTCCTCCAAAAGTCGCAATCCATATTCTGTTCTGTCTGTCGCTTACAATATCATAGATTCTATCATCAGGCAGAGAGTATGGATCTGCCGGATTATGAGTGAAATGCAGCAATTCTCCGTCTTTCAAAAGATAGAGTCCGTCTCTCTTTGTTCCAATCCACATGTATCCCTGACTGTCTTCGTAGAGTGCATAGATGCCACTGGTGGAGAACTGAACTGGTGTTTGGGATAATTGACCACTTGGGGTGACGTAGCCAAGCTTCTGATGCTTATCATTGCTGACTTTTAAATATCCAGAGATAAAACCGTCCCAATAGTTACGATTATGATCAAGAGTGACGGCACGTACTTCATCTTCTGTATTTTCAACTTGGCTCAGCGTATATTCATGATATTTGAAATTGATTTGTGTAAGGTCATGAATACCCGTTATCCAAAGAATTTTTTGGTCAGAAATTATGTATTTAGTGATTTTTGGAATACTTGCATTGCCTTGAGAATTGCTTTGCAAGACATAAGGTATCAATTCCTTTTTTTCTCTGTCATAGTAGCTGAACGTACCGCCATTTGGTATCATCCAAAGTGTGTTATGCTCATCTTCCATGATGAAATATTTTTCACAGACAGTGCGCAACGTTGGATCCTTTTGGTCTGCAAACAGCCATTTCTTCTCCAATGTATTCGGATTGATGACGGTTACTCCCATACCATCTGTGAATGCCCATAGCAGGTCTTTGCCATCTACGTATATTTTCTTGACTTCTGCTACCGGTTGGTTAGGGTTCTGAACACTTACAACTTCAGATTTGAATGTGCGTGGATTATAGACTACCACACCGATATTTGTGGCTATCAAGAGTTGGTAGCCTGTATTTTTTAATTCATTGATCTTTGTGACTCCTTCCGGCATCGGAATCATGGAGATATGATTTCTGGTTTCATCAAAGACGGCAACTCTGCCATCTTCTGTAGCCAGGTAAATGTTGTTTCCTACCTGTCGGAACCATTTAAATGGAATTGGAGTGGTGAATTTGGAGCCATAGATGTGAGTACCTTTTTCTGTGAGAATCCATTCACGCCCCTTCTTGTCGGTGGTAATATACCAGATATTTCCACTTGGCAGGCTTTTGGTTCCTGCCATGATGAGTTCTGGATTATTATCTGTAAATTCTTTTCCAGTTATTCTAATTGCGTATTTGTGGTCAGTTGTTGTTATCCAACTTGCTTTTGGACTTATGGTGTAAACTTTATCGGCATAAAGATGGATGTTGAACTTCTCGTTGATTTTATCTTCTATGTTGGCAAAGTCACACATACGGGTGTCATATACATAGAGACGATGGTCGTATGTAACACACCAGAGGTCATAGTTGTTGCATGGAAAGATATTGAGAATACGATTTGTACTGAGAATATCTTGGTTGTCAGGTAAGTCGCGGAAGGTATGGAAAGTATAGCCGTCATAATATGACAGACCATTATAAGTAGCAAACCACATCATGTTGTCTGCTCCCTGACATAAGTCTGAGATATTGTTGGCAGCAAGTCCATCCAGAATAGAGAACTTTCTGATGTCACAATAGGGTGTTCCGCAATATCCAGATATTGATAATAACCCTAATATAATAATGTGTAAGATTCTTCTGGCCATATTCTTAAGTTAATATTTTCGACAAAGGTAATGCAAACCGAGAGCAGAGATGCAAGCTTGCTTGCAAGCTATGCCGAGTGCAGCTTATCTTATGCAAAGGTAAACAAAAAACTTGTAACTTCCAAATTGTTTAGGGATATTCCATTACATCATAGGGAATTCTCCCTGTTTTTTTCTTAAAAACCCTTTGTTGGCATGATTATTTGGCGTATCTTTGCAGCAAATAAATAAAGAAATACTAATTTAAAGACTTATAAGGATATGAAAAAGTTAAAGACTCTCTTAACAATGGCTATCGTGGCTTTGATGAGCCTCAGTTTCACATCTTGCGATGAGGACGCTGACATTGGCGATACTTTATATGGCACTTGGAAAGGCTATATGGATATTGGTTTGACGTATGGTGATCATTATTATGCTTCTACCACTTCTGAGATAACGTTTATACCAAGCAGCTCTTATTCCGACCACGGAACGGGGTATTGGATAGACCGATACAGCAATGCTCCTTGGGATTATGTTGCTAATCACATAGAGTGGAAGGTGAGTAATGGTGCCATCAATATTCACTTCATAGAGGAAAACTCGTATGCTACGATTTATAACTATTCTTTGGATGATGATTATTTCTACGGAACGGTTGAATGTGGGAATAGCAGTGCGGATTTCAGAATGGTAAAGACGGCTTCTCCTAACGGATGGAATTATGACTGGTATGATAGTGATGACTGGTATGATTCCTGGGGATATGGTTGGGCTAAGCCTCATCAGGGATCTTTCGATGATACCCGTGCTTCTTCCTCAGATTCTGATTCTCTGAAATATCTGAGAAGAGTGGTAAATTATAAGAATAAATAAAAAGACTTGCTGTTTCCTCTGGGAACGGATAAAAAAGAAAGGGACGAGATATGAAAAATATAAAATCTTTGTTGATGTTGGCTGCGATAACAGTTGCATCCATGACATTTGTCAGTTGTGACGATGATCCTTGGTATGATGGTTGCTGGCACGATCCATATGACTGGAGCTATAACTATGGCGATTGGAACTGGAATAATGATTATTGGAACCAGGGTGGTAATGGGAACAACCAGGGTGGTGATGAACGTACGGCGATGGCCCAGACTCTCTGTGGAGAATGGGGTGGTGAGATGGATTATTCTTATATCAATGAGGATGGTGAATCGCGTAGCACAGATGTTTATTATACGACCATGAAGTTCTTCCAATATAATCAGAATTCAAAATCTTATAGTGGAGAGGGTGTGGAGACTGATTATCTTTTGGATTCTCAAGGAAATGTCATTGAAGATGAGAGCCAGACCTTGGATTTCTCCTGGTACATAGAGGATAATGGAGATATTTATATCAAGTACAAGAAAAGTGGGGCTACCTTTGTGTTAGACTATGGTTCTTCTCAGGCTGGCTTCCATTTGGGATATGAAGACAAGAAGGGATATGATACATTCTTCGGTTATATGATTGGAACAGGAAGTGTTAAAGGCGATGTTATCTATTTCGATTTTGAGCGTTTGAACGATACCAATAATGCCAAGGCTCAGACTCGTGGAGCAGACGTAACAGAGCATAAATCATTTGGTAAGGCTGCTTATCAGAAACCGATAAAGGGAACTGCTTCTCGTTTTAATAGCAGAAGATAGACCTTGTGTTGGAAGAAAAGTGAAGAGGATGTATCAAACGAATCGTTTCGATGCATCCTCTTAACTTTTCTGTATAGTGAAATGTTGTAAAGTATCAGAGAACTTAGTTTGTTATTTTCCAAACAGTTTGCAAATAGGATGGTGTGATATTCACGTTCTCAATCTGTCTTTCCTCATCATCAGGAAGATTGCAGAAAAAGTCAATACCAGTAAGTTCCTCAAGTTTGGCGATATTGACAATATGTGCGCTCAACTTTTCTGTGGAAGGATAATCTTTGTGTTCAAACCAGAATCCGATAGCTTTATGACCGGATTTATTTTTGATCATAACTGCTGCAAAGAAGTATTTAGGAACTATAAATCTATTTTTTGTGTAGCCCAAAATCTGCTCTGACTTGTCAATGGTTCCACCTTTGCAGACATACATGGTATCATTGGCATACGTAGCTTGAGTGCTCATATTGTATGTCAGAAAACTTCTGATTCTTTCTTCCATTTTTTCCCAAATGCCGGTATTGAATTCTCCTCTCTGAGGCTGCATATTGGTCATATAGAAAGTCTGTCCATTTACATCCTTGCTGCAGATTCTGTCTTCAGAAGCAACGATATGTCCTCTCTGGAAGTAGGTGATTCCTTCGCTTGGCAAATTGGAAGAGCTAAATTCATTTACACCTGGTTGCACGTTAGCAGGTAATTTGGGGTCTAATTGGAAAGGATCTTTGTACCATGTCTTACCATTCCATGATACTCCTTCTTTAGACTTCCAATTATTTCTGTTCCAGCCTTTCAGGTTGTTACTCTTATAGACAGCATAGCAACTCCATCGCTGTGATTTTTTACTGGTATCAAATTCTGTGCAGAAGTTGACACCGTATTGGTCAGTTTCGTGAACGATGACTGTACTTGTTCCTTTCTTCACCTTTGGAAATTCCAAACGTGTGATTTCGTCAGGCATTCCTGGGGTTACAACATTGGCATTGGTATTCGTATTGTCACCTCCACCACCAGGACCGTCATTATCGCTTCCGCAGCTACCTACTGTGAGTGCAGCGAGAAGCATCAAAAGGTAAATCTTGATTCGTTTCATAAAAGTCGTGTTAGAATATGATTTGTAATACAAAATTAGTCGTTCTCGTAGAAATGTATAAAACCGAAAAAAGTGCGTACCAGCGTATATGCAACTACGCTCGAACGCACTTTTGTATCTTGCGATAATATATCCTTTAAATGAAAAGGTATATTACTTCTTCAACTTACCGTAACGGTTCATGAAGCGGTCAACGCGACCTGCAGTATCAACAAGCTTGCTCTTACCTGTATAGAATGGGTGAGAAGTGCTAGAGATTTCAATCTTTACTACTGGATAAGTCTCGCCTTCGAACTCAACAGTGTCGTTAGTCTTGCATGTTGACTGAGAGAGGAACATGTCGCCATTAGACATATCTTTGAATACTACAGGACGATAGTTCTCTGGATGAATACCTTTTTTCATTTTCTTTTTTTATTTTTATTGGGTTATTAAAAATAGACGTTATGGGGATGTTCTTCGCATCATCTCATGTCCTTTCGGGGCATGCCCATTATAGCCTTTACACTTAACAGGGTGCAAAGTTACGACTTTTTCTCCTTTCTGCCAAATATTTCCTGATGTTTTTCTTTCTTTTACTCTTTTTTTTATTTTCACAGATATATTGCCCAAATTATGGTTCTTGTTTTGGGCACTCGTTGCCCGCCTCGTGATCCCTCGTTGCTCGTCTCTTGTTCACCAGTTCCCCATCACGTGGTCCTCGAGGAACCGCTTGAAGAGCATAGCAGGAACTTCTAGAGGAACCATTTGGAACACAAGAAATATTGCTGGAAACAAAATCCCCATTGCCTGATGAGAGGCAATGGGGAAATATGAAAATGCCAAATATAGTTTATTTAATGATAACAGTCTCGCCGAGAGTCAAAGTGAGATCGTCAATGAGAACATCACCACCAGGCTTCTTAGCATTCATGATAACGATGCAGTATTTTCCATCTGATGGAATGACCAATTCTTGCTCGACAAGTGTCCATTTTGTGTTTGGGATATTGTTGATGTAGCCTGAATATACGTAGTTTCCAGCTTTACCTTCTGCTGTTATATCAACAAAACCAGACTGTACAGATGCGCCTGTTTCTGTAGCTGCCTTTACATAATACTTAATCTTATAAGTGCCTGCTTTAAGCTCCATTTCCTTGTAACCAAGGCGCTTGTTGGCCGTTGTAGAACCACCTACCTTTACAGAATACTTTCCGTTATGGGCGTCTGTGCTCTGAGTGAGAGTAGCATTACATGCTGTAGAGGCTGTCTTCCAGTTGTTAGGCTTGCCGTCTACCCAAGTCTCGAAATCACCGTTAGGTGTTGTTGTGTCGCCAGTAGAAGGTGTGTCTGGAGTCTCGCTGCCACCCTCGATGCTGGTCTTGCCATTTACTGAGATGAGTTTGCCGCCCTGATTTGTCTCAGGAGTGTTACCCATGTAGTTGATAAGTTTGGCACAAACTACAACCTCGTCACCAATCTTGAGTTGACCATCGCCTTCTTTCCATTTCTCGCCACCAAAGTAGTAAGTGCGGAATATCAGGAATTTTTGACTGTTTTCATCATCAGCAATATAGAATGTGGCGTTACCGAATTGTGCTGCGAACTGATCCTTAATTTCTTGAATCTTACCCTTGATGTAGTATTCCTTATCTGAAACCTCACCTGATCCTAAAGAAGTAGCCAAGTTGTTAGCAGCTACGCTGTTGAAAGGATCAGCCTCTGTACCAGTACCCTTGGCTTCGCCTGCAGGTGTATCAGGAGTAGTTGTTCCACCTACGCCATTAAGGGATACTATATAGTTGCCAACGAGGAATTCTTTTGTACCTTGATAGTTATCAACCTTTCCACAGATGACAACTTCATCGCCTGGTTTCAAAGCATCTTCTCCAGAGAACTTTGTGCGGTTAGGACCTGCATAGCCATTATATACATAGAACTGATTTGTAGCTGTACCATCTTCTGAAATATAATATTTCAAGCTACCATATTGAGGATCGAAGCTTCCTTGTTTTACAGATACAACCTTACCCTTAACGTATATTTCTGTTTCTGCGCTTCCGCCTTCGTCAATATACTTTTCTACTGCAGCAATATTGAATGGGTCTGCAGCTGTACCAGAACCTGTAGGCTGAAGTTCTGGAGTCTCTGGCTTAGTAGGCATGTCGTAAGGAGCTGGAACGTCCTCGCAACTGCTGAAAGTAAAGGCTGCCATAGCCAACACTAACAATGAATATATAATCTTTTTCATATTGTTCTTCTATTTTAAAATTTCTAATGGATGAATTACTTGATAGAGATGAGGTAGTTGCCACTGTCAATCTCTGGAGTGCCATTGTACATTGTCAATGCTCCACAGATGACAACCTTCTTTCCTACGGCAAGGGTGCCCTTTGTCTCTTCTGTCCATTTCTGGTTGTCGAGATTGAAGCCGCGGAATACCTTGATCATCTTGCCGGCAACTGCCTTTCCATCTTCAGAGATAGAATATGTAGCATTGCCATACGAGCCTGTATCAACGCTACTTACCTCGCAGATGATTCCAGTAGTATAAACCTTATCTGTTGTATATTTACCGGCATTGATGAGTTTGAGAGCGTTGGTCACAGTGTAAGGTGCTTCCTTGGTTCCACCAGTAACATTCAGCGCAGTCTCAACATCATTGCTTGTACGGATCAGAATCTGCCAAACATTGTTGAAACGGGTGAAAATACCTGTAATGTTGACAGGGTCCTTTGGCAAAGCGACATTGGCAAACTTGGCATAAGCTGACGTGCGAACCAAGAGGTTGGAAGCACTGAAAGCAGTACCTGTTTCTGCATCAGTCAAGTTGCGGTTTACGCAGTTGGTCTTGTCCTTTTCAACCTCTGGGGCATAAACGGCCTTACCGTCAGCCTGAGAGAACTGCACATTCTCAATGCGCATCAACTTGCCAGAGCAAGACTTCAGATAGTCAGCATCCTTGATCTTGGTCTTGTCGAACACCTCTACCATGCTTTCAGCCTTGGCTGCGTCTGGAGAACCCAAAATCTTGAAATGCTTGTTCCACTCGTAGCGGTCAACCTTACCGATAGACTGTGCTCCAGTAGTGCTGTTGGTATAGACACCGCCCAACTCAGCCTGAGAACCGTAACCACCAATGTAGAGGCCCTTCAGATTGATGAGGATTTGCTGACCAACAGGAAGTTCGCCATAGAGAGCACCCTTGTTGATGCAAACCAAGATGCCACCCGTCTCGTCCTGTAGACAAACCTCGTTGTAAAGGTTGCCACCGAGATCATTACCGGTAATATAACCCTTGATCTGGATGTCCTTATCTATCTGTTCATATCTCTTATTAGCAATGAGGCTATAGTAGTCTTCCTTCAGCTGTGCAATCGTGATGACATTCTTCTCCTTGATATTATTGTCACCGACAGGAGCCGCAGGCACCTTGATCGTATTATCAGGATCAGCATAACCATCGCCCATGCAAGATGCAAAAAGCATACTGGCAAAAGCCATTGCTATGAATAATATTTTTTTCATATTTTTCCTTTTTGTTAGAATCTATAAGAAACCTGGAACATACCGTTTGTTCCGAATACGTAATACTTCTTAGGGTTCTTGGAGAACTTGTAAATGCGCTCCTTGCTGCTATCACCACTACCAGAGTAGTCGCTTCGGCTCTGCTCATAACCGCCAGATACAATCTTCTGGTTGTTCTGAATATTGGTAATCATCAAGTTGAAGTTCAAGCTGCCGTGCTTCAAGCGTACGCTCTTACCGATGCTGCCGTCAACCATCCAGCCACCATGACCCTTAACCTGGTCTGTATAACCTGGCATCAGATTGCCGAAGTTGTCGAATGCGTTGAGACGAGACAACTCAGACTGGGTACGGTAGATAGGTGCGTATGACAGGTAGATGCGGTCGTAGTAGTTGGCGTTGAGGTCGATGAACCAGCCACCAGCATGATAGCTCAAGCCAAGGCTTCCTACGTTGAGAGGAGTTCCGCTCTCGCGCATACCTTTAATATATGTCATTTCAGTTTTCAAGTCGCCAGTGATAGACTCAGAACGTGTAGTCTCAATATTCTTGAGGATTCTGTTGTCGCTCAAAGTACCGATAGCCTTGAAGTTGAGGAAAGATGTGAGCTTGAAGTCGAGACCCAATTCTACACCATAGTATTCCTTCTGCAAGCCAGGAAGACTGAAATATACGAACGAGTTGTCCATATCACTATAGAAGTTCTGCCACTCGGTAACGTGGTCCAGACGGCTATAGTATGCACTCAGGTTGGCGTGCATCCATGAGTTCTGGTATTGGTAAGCAAACTCGCTGCTGAAGATATGCTCATCATGCAAATCTCTCACGAAGTCATTCTGAATCTCAGGAGATACGAATGCTGTGTTAGCCTTAGGTGGCTGCCACTCGTAGCCAACACCTAATTTGAACGCATGACCGCGACCAGCGTCGAAACTGATGCTACCCTTGGCACCACCTTCGCCCATTCTGGCAATTCCGCTGTTGCCATAAGAGTTTTCTGCAGCCATACCATTACGCATATAGCCATGACGGCGCATATTGGTCTGACCCAACTTAGCGCTGAACATAGTCTGGAATCTGCCCAACTCTGCTGTGTAAGATGTCCAGAGCAAGCCCTTCATCACTTCAATCTTGTAATCATAACCGAACTTGTCGCCTTCGTTGACTGGGGCGTTAGGACGGTTTAAGTCATACTGAACTCTTGGGTCAGTAGCTGGATACTTTCCGAGAGCGTAATTATTGATGTTGTGGAAGAGAGAGCCGCCAAGCATATCTTCCAAAGTCTGGTAGTGGCGGTTGCTGTTGCTGGCAAAGATGAAGCCACTCACCAGTTTGGAGTTCTTGGTTATCTTTGCAGTAAGCGTAGATGACAAGGTGAGATTCAAGTTGTCATTATGCTTAGCCTGGATGTAGTACATTGTTTCGTTGCCAGCCTTTGCTGCATTTTCGTTTGCATAGTAGAGGCGGTCCCAGTCAATCTGGCGGTTAGCCTTACTTGCTGTCCAGAAATCGTATGAGTTCTTCCAGCTCTGCCATGTATTAGGGTTGTTGTTGACAGAAGAAGGATTCCAGATGTCATAGTAGCTACTTGGCAGGTTCTTCCAGTAATCTGGCTGTGGGTTCTCTGCATTGTTGTAGTTGAGCTTGGTGCTCTTGTACATAGAGTACTTGGCAAATGCAGAAGTTGTGAGTTTCAATTTATCATTGATGTCCCAGTCCCATGTTGCGATAGCAGAAGGGGAGAAGTCGTTGACAACGCGTGAATTGCGCTTGTGGCCGTTCTGATAACCCCAGTAAGGGTTGTAGTAACGGTCGTTGGCGAGCCAGTAAGCCTCGTCGGTAGAAGCACCCTGGGTAGAGCGCTCGGTTGGGTTGCCCCAGGTAGAGATACTCAGGGAGTGACCGTTGTTCCACTTCTTCTGAACACCGATGTAGTAAGATAAAGCATTGTAGAAAGTACCCTCCACATAACCACGGTTGGCCCATCGGTAGGTGAGACCGGCACTGAATGCCCAGCCACGGTCGTTGAAACCGCTGCTGTAAGTGTAGAGACCACGAAGTGTGTAATTTCTGTTGGCAGCAGCAACTGAGGCATACTGACCCACTTGCATGCTTCCGGCACGGAAGTCGTAGTTGTTGCTACCAGCCATGCCTGTCATAGAATAGTTGTTTCCTTCGAAAGGCAAAGCAAAATCTACATTTCTGGAGAAACGGTTCAAGCCACCGATATTGGAGAAACGGAACTGTCCGCTTTCCATGTCGTTGACAGGTGCTCCATTGATGTAAACCTCGTTATACTTTTGGTTGAAGCTACGATAACGGTAACGCATAGGAGAGAAGAGGAATCCTGCCTCCGATGCATAGACGTTAGAGGTAGAGTTGAGAATGGTTACATTCTGAGACATGTCATCATCCTCACCCAACTGTGCTTCGGTGAATGTGAATGCGTTCTCGTCCAGGTTGGATGCAGCCTTTTGCTCAACATTCTGTGCAAAAGCCAGCGGACCATAACAGAGCGCAAGCATTGCTAATTTTACCTTTTGTTGCATAGTTTATAGTTTAATTACTAATAATGTCTGCAAAGTAACAAAATATTTTTTAAAATTAAAAGTTTTTTCGTTTAAATTTTGATTAAATATGCGGTTTTTCCAAATAAAATGCCGATATTTGCATTCAGATAGCGAG
>ERZ1026876.1243-NODE-1243-length-13044-cov-4.986604_pt1 | contig 13044 bp, 9 predicted proteins | sample MGYA00380168_ERZ1026876 | MGnify/ENA primary metagenome ERZ1026876 (study PRJEB33269, sample SAMEA4719804) | human gut metagenome | biome: human-associated habitat; feature: organic feature; material: feces | place: Cameroon | collected 2013-10 ... | reverse complement strand
AAAAAGTTCTTTTAGGGAAAATCAGAGAACGAGACAAAGGCATTGCAGTAAGACAGGCGTTGACCAATGCACTTAAAGAGTCTCAAGAAAATGAGAGAATGCATGGTCATGCATATTCGACATATACAGATATGGTATATCGCACATTGTTTGGCAAAACTGCAAAACAGCTTAGAGAAGAAAAAGGAATTTCTACTAAGGACAATCTAAGAGATTTTCTCACCGAAGAAGAACTGAAAGCTGTCCAGTCAAAGGAAATGCTTGTTAGTGGTTTGATTGACTGTGGATGGGGATATTCTCAAATAAGAGATTTCCTTAAAGGACAGTCTCAAAATATGTTAGAACAGGCAGGGTGATATAAAATGCCAGACACGATCAGCAACCCGGTATCAGAAGTATTTTCTAGGTGGAGCAAAGACATTCAACCAACAGTCGGCAAAGGCAACTTTTCCATGGAAAAAAGTCAGACAATAGCATCTGGCAAGACAAAATACGCCAGATTGTTCATGATGGGAAATCCCACGCAGTCAACAAGTCTTGAAGGTCACGAATGCGCAACCGTTCTTTCGTTTCAAACGGAAAGTTACGCATCTGGGACAAAGGCTTTATCGACCGCATACGAAATCGACAGTAAAAGTCATCAGGCTATGATTTCAATGGGCTTTCGCCGGACATACGGGCCAGAAGAAGTCGCAAACTCCGAAAAGAGTTTCAAACGAATCATAAGCCGGTACAGCAGAATTTACACTGGGCAATTATTGGAAGCGTAACAGCTTCTATTTTTTATACCAAAAAGAAAGGAGAGTGTCCTATGAGTAAAGATAAATTACAATGGCTGAAAGCTGCGGGAATCAGAGCCGTTAAGACAATTGCTCAGACAGCAGTTGCAACAATTGGAACCGCGACAGTCCTTGGAAGTGTTGACTGGAAGATGGTCGTATCTGCGTCCGTTCTTTCCGGCGTTTTATCCTTGCTTACATCTGTAGCAGGGCTTCCAGAACTGAAAACAGGCACAGATGAATAGAAAGGACGGTGATCCTTTTATCTCCCGGATGCAGGGTTACGCATCAGAGCCATGTGGCTCTTTTTTATTGTGATTTTATAGCTGAAAAAGCAGAAAGGAGCCGAATATGGCAGAAAAAGGAAATATAGCAGGCGTAAGTACCGTTGGTTCACTTACTGGATATGCAGTTGAAACAACAGCAGGTACTAAACCGACAACTTTTAAACTTCTTCACAGAATCAATGCTTCTGATGAAATCAAAATTGATGTAGAAACAATCGACGCTTCTGCACTTGAAGATGAAGTTGAAAGAACTATCGCAGGACGTGGTTCTACAGGCGGTACATTCAACGTAACCGTGAACGTAACCGATGAAACTATCACTGAGTGGGAAACCTTAATCAGCGAATACAAAACAGGAAAAGCAGATGGAAAATCTATGTGGTACGAGGAATACTTTCCGTCTCTTAAAAAGGCGTTCTTCACCAAAATCGAGCCACCGACAATCATTCCTAAACCGGCAAGAGATCAGAACGGTCTGTTAACCGTCGAAATGTCTCTTACTATCAATGAGTACGTTGGCCCGAGTGAAGCGGTAGTTCCAACAGACAGCAGCATTTAAACATATTTGGGAGGACAAATAATATGTATAAAGTTTTAAGAATCGGCGGTAAAGACTACAAACTTGAATATGGAATTGAAGCATCACTGTTTGATGATTGTGTGAAATCCGTAATGAATATGCTTGTTTCCACAAGCGGTGGAACAGACAGAAGTCTTAAAGAAATGGTTTCTGGAATGAGTAGCATCCCGAATACTGCGCTCAATGCGTTCTATGCCGGATTGCTTCAATATCATGGCAGCCATTCTGACGGTGATGGCACTGTTCCAGATTTAGATACCGCCAAAAAACTTGCAGCACAGTACATGACTGAACACAAAGACGATGAGCAGGGAAACTTCTACGGTCTGTTTTCTATGTGCATTGAGCAGATGGAGGAAGATGGTTTTTTCAAATTAACCGGTCTGGAAACATTCATGGACAACATGAATGCGGCAATGGACTCTGTGAAAGCGAAGAAAGCACCGAAGAAACCGACAGATCACCTGAAAAAAGCTACAGCGAAATAATCTGGGATGAATTATATCCAATGGCTGTGCGTATTGGAATGTCAAGAAAAGAATTTCTTAGGAGCACTCTAAAAGACCTGAGAATCCGCATAGAACAATATGGAATCTCGAAAAACGAAGAAATTCAATCGCAGTTGATAAACATGGACTACCAGTCGTGGCTGACCGGATTGTACGTGAAAACAAGTATTTCGTGTGCATTGTTCCCGAGAAAGGTTAGTTACCCGAGCAGACCAATTACGCAGGAAAAACAGAATAATTGGGTTGAACACAATCCAGATACGCCGAAGAAATCAGAAGCAGAACTAAGACAAGAAGAACGTTACTACGAACTTCTTATCAGGCAGGCAAATGCAAACATATCTGAAATAGGCAATAAAGAGGGCAAGCAGGATGAATAATAGTCTTGCTTGCCCTTTATTTTTTTGAAATAAAGGAGGTACTTATATGCCTGACAACACAATAGACAGCCTTGCGATAGAGGTCAGCAGTAACGTATCAAATGCAAGTAAATCTATTGATGATTTATGTAATAAGCTGAATCACCTGAACAGTCGTATGTCTGAGGGTATCAAGTATCTCAGACATTTTTCGTCATCTGTCGGTACGGTCAACTCTGCTGTTCAAGCGCTTAAATTAGACAGGCTTGATTTATCAACGATAAACAGTCAATTGCAACAGTTTGCCCAGTCTATGAGTGCGCTCGGTAGCCTGAACTTGAGAAATAACGGATTAAACTCATTCGTAAATGCAATCCGCAGATTGAACGAAACACTAAATTCCACAGGTAATATGTCTGGAAAGATTCAGGGCATGATTTCTGAATTATCTGGTCTTAGCAGTATTCCAGACGTGTCAAACAATGTAAATCGGTTTGTTTCTTCACTGGCAAGATTAGCGAATGCAGGGACAAAAATTGACCAGACTACATCTGGAATAGGAAATCTCGCACGTCAATTGAAAAAGGCAGCAAGAACGCTTTCGAGCGCAAGCGAAATTTCTGAATCTGTTAACAGGTTCACACAATCAATAGCGCAACTTGCGAATGCGGGAAATAAAGCCGGGCAGACTGCCGGAAACCTCGGGACTCTTGCTAAAGAATTAAAAGACTTCTTTGAAACCATGAAAGATGCTCCTGAAGTAAGCGAAAATATAATAAGGATGACAGAAGCTCTCTCACGTCTGGCATCATCAGGTGGAAGAATTTCTACTGCAACTAACACGATTTCAAATTCATTCAGCAAACTTTCTTCTATTGTTAGAGGAATTTCTTCATTACTTAGTAATGTTGCAAGTAAAGCCAAAAGCGGGATAGATTTTTTGATTTCAGGATTTTCAAACCTTATAAGCAGTAGTAATGGATTAGAGTCAGCAACTTCGAATGTCGGTTCATTTATAAAAACTGTTCTAGGTTTTAAAACAGCTTCTTTGGCTATGAGCAAATTTAATCAGGCTATGAACGGGAAAGGGATTATGGAACTCGGTTCCGACATCGCAGAAGTTGAGAATATTGTTGATGTTGCTTTCGGAAGCATGGCTAACAAAGCTTATGAATTTGCATCAGTAGCCACAAAGCAATTTGGATTATCAGAATTAGCCGCAAAGAATTATACAGGAACTATGATGGCAATGTTGAAATCTTCTGGCGTAGCGCAAGATTCTGCCGCGGAAATGTCAACAACACTTGCAGGATTAGCCGGCGATTTGGCTTCTTTTTACAACATTGATACTGATACTGCATTCTACAAAATTCGTGCCGGCATCTCAGGTCAGGTTATGCCTTTAAGACAGTTGGGTATAAACCTTTCAGTAGCAAACATGGAAGCGTATGCCTTGTCCCAAGGAATCACAACTTCATACAATTCCATGACACAAGCGCAAAAGGTCATGCTTAGATATAATTACCTCTTGTCAGTTACAGGAGATCAACAAGGAGATTTTGCTAGAACTTCTGGAAGCTGGGCTAATCAGACGAGATTGTTAACATTAAATCTTCAATCTCTTTCCTCTGTCATCGGTCAAGGATTGATATCAGCAATTCTTCCGGCTATTCAAGCCCTTAATGCCTTTATTGCAAAACTTACAAAAGCAGCAGAGTCATTCCGTAACTTCATGTATGTTTTGAGTGGGAAGAAAATGAAAGGTTCAGCCAAAGGGATTGTGAATGAATTTGCCGGACTCGATGATGCTTCCATGGATTTAAGTGGATTAAAAGATTCTAGTGATGATATTTCCAGTGGACTTGATAAGGCTTCAAAATCTGCTAAGAAATTAAAAGATTCTCTTTCACTTATGCCGTTTGATGAGTTAAACGTGCTCACAAAGAATCTGCCCGATGACACAACGAGCCTCGGCAGTGGAAAAGGTAAAAATGGCACTTCTGATCTTGATGATTTGGGACTTGGTGACCTTTCAGATCAACTCGACAGCGCTCTTCCAGACGAAGAAACTCCAATTAATAAGTGGGCAAAAAAAATACGTAAAGCATTTTTAAGTCAGGATTGGAAAGGACTTGGAAAAACTATTGCTGATATGATAAATATCGGCTTACAAAAGGTCTACGACGCAATCAGTTGGAAAAAAGTCGGACCGAAGATTACGGAATTTTGCGAAGCATTCACGGAGACTTTCAATAGCCTTGTGGATAACATTGACTGGAATCTGTTCGGAAGAACAATAGGAGCTGGGTTCAACACCATAGTCAACACACTTAACTTGTTGATTACCGGGATAGATTGGTATAACCTCGGAAAGAAATTTGCAGAAGGTATCGGTGGACTGATTGATGAGGTAAATTGGAATAATCTGGGACAATTCCTAGGAAATAAATTTATGCTCACATGGGAAATATTCAGAGGGTTTGTTCACAATCTCCCGTATTCTGATATTGGAAAATCAGTGGCAGACGCTATGAATGGTATATTTTCCACAATTTCTTTCTCAAATGTTGCAGATACATTAGCCACTGGGCTGAACGGCGCTTTTCAAGCACTTCTCACATGGACTCGAAGTTTCAATTGGCAACAGTTTGCAGATAATATTTCCAGTGGCATAAGCGCCTTTATTGCTACGTTTGACTGGGCACAAAACGGGCAGTCATTAAATGCGTTCATTTCAGACTTGCTAGATGCACTTATTAGTATTTCAGGAAAAGTAGACTGGGAGGAATTTGGAAGAAACATTGGAACGTTCCTGGGCCAGATTGACTGGGGGACAAATCTACAGAAACTTGGTACGGTGTTACTTGACGTTCTCGGTGGAATATGGTCAGGACTTGGCGAAACATCTGCCGGTAAGTTTGTAGAAGCTGTCATAGGATTCGGAATCGCCGCAAAATTACTTCCTGTTATCAACAGTATTGGTTCTATATTCGCTTCCACGTCGTTAGTAGGTCAAATCACAAGTTCTGTTGCAAATGCCTTTTCTGGAGCAATTGGATTATTTCAGGAAGGAGGTATTGTTTACGAAGCATTCTTTTCAGCGTCTACTTCGCTTGCAGGCGCCTTATCATCTTTAACAGGCCTTTCAGTTCCAGTAGGAGTCGCCGCCGCAGGAATAGCAGCAGCCGTAGCAGGCGTTATAGCTTCGATTGTTGACCTTTGGAATACATCTGAGTCTTTCAGGAACACTGTTGGAATTGCATTTGAGAAAATCAAGGATAGTATTGTTGGAACTTTTGAAAAAGTCAAAGCCGCAATATCACCGCTTGGTGAAGCATTTAGTAATCTCGGAAGCCAATTATATAACTTCTATGCCAACAGTGGGTTAAAATCAATAGTTTCGTTCTTTGAAACATTGGTTGTATCAGTTGGCGGAACTGTTATATCAACAGGCATAGCTGTTTTAGGTGACGCATTCTCTGGATTAATTAGTATCTTACAAAGCGGAATAGACGTAATTTCCGATGTGTTTAAAATCATAAATGGTTTTCTTACATTAGATTTTAGTGAAATCGGAGAGGGATTCGTGAATTTAGCTTCTGATATTGTTGGAGCTTTCGAGAATATTCTTGGGAGCATTTGGGATATTGGAAAAAATATTATACTCGGACTCTTTGGTGGTGTAAAAGATGCTGCTAAAGATATCGGAGGATGGTTCAAAGAAAATGTCGTTGATAAAATTATCAGTAATGTAAAAAATCTTTTTGGCATTCATTCCCCATCTACAGTATTTGCTGACATTGGCGGATATTTAATAGAGGGCTTGAAGGACGGAGTAAGCGGTGCTATGCAAGGCGCTCTTGATGTGTTTACTAACCTCAAAGAAAACATAACAGGAATTTTGGACGGAATAACTTCAAAAGTTAAATCCTTATGGAATAAAATTACTGGAAAAGATCAAGATTCAAGTTCTACATCCAATACCAAAAAAGTAAGCGGAACCATGACTGAAAATTATGAAAAAGTTGCAAAAGATGTAAAAGAGAAAGTACACCAGATGCGTCTTGATACGGTGGCTGAACTCACTCTCATGGACACAAATGTCAGAACTCATTTTACGACTCAGCACGATATTGTGGTTGCCAAATGGAAACAGGCAGGAGAAGCGATTGTATCATACATAAATGGTACAATGAAACTGAATGTCTCAAAAGCCATGAATGGTGTTGTTGACGTAGTTTTAAACTCTATGAGAAGACTCTATACAATTGGATGGAATGCGATTATTGGTTTAAATAACGGAATGATTGCCGCAGCTAACCAACATCTGTACAAAAACGCAGAAGCAATTGCCCACAACATAGAAAGCAGGCTTCGGAGTGCTCTGAAGATTCACAGCCCGTCGCAGGTAATGATGGAACTCGGTGGATTCACAGTCGAGGGATTCCAGCTCGGTATGCAGAATATGCTTCCGAAAGTCGAGTCCACCATCAACGATATAAGCGCCGAAGTTCAGAAAATCAATACACCAACCGCTGATATCATTACAAAGAGTACATCTTATCAGGAAGTAAAGAGCAGAATGTCAGTTGATGCGGATGATTTCGTGGACGATATTCGGAAAGAAGTCATGGCAATCAGTAGCAACACATTTGACAATAATCAGATGATCGGGCAGGCTGTCAAAAACGCCCTGAACGGTATGGCAATCTACGCAGACGGACATCTGATCGGATATCTGAAAGAAGAAAATCAGCAGTTTAGAAATCGTAATGGCTACGGAATATTTGAAGGGTAGGTGATAGAATGAGTGACTTTATTACAGGAAGTAATTTCCAAGGTTATTTTTTAAAGTTCGGGGGAAGTGTTCTCCCGAACAAATTCTTAGCCTACAATGATTACTCTGCAACCCCAAACCAGAGGACGGAGATAGAAGCCTACAGGGACTTGAACAACCTCTTGCACAGGGACACAAGCCCGAATTTCAAGACAAAAATAGACTTCAACACACGACCGATGTGGTTACCGGATAAAATTGAAATGCAGTCTGTTTTCAAATCAGGCTTAGTCAATAAGGCACAGCGGAAGTACAAGGTTACATACTGGGATGACGAAGAAAGCACCTACAAGACAGGTGTTTTTTATATGCCCGATGTCGAGTACAAGCCTATCAGAGTTATGGGGAATAACATTTTGTATAACAAGATCAGAATTGCACTGATCGAATACTAACAACCAGAGTACATGGGTGTCACAGCTCATGTGCTCTTTATTTTTATATGGGAGGAAAGCTATGGCAACGCCTATAAGCATTGAAATAAAAAAAAGTTCTAACATATGTTATTTTGTCGGGGAGACAAGTAATGTAAAGGTAAGAAGTATTAACGTAACTTATGATGATGGAACAGTCAAAACATTAACAAGTGGATATACAGTATCGCAGGTAGATACATCTGAGGCAGGAGAAAAGATTTCAATAGTTGAATATTCTGGACTAACTGCAGAACTTGCAGTTACTGTAGTCGATTCGTATAATGTGCAGGCAGGAACTCCAAATTTAGAAGATGTAAACATTACGTTTGACCTCGAAACTGGTCTCCTAAAAGTAACCGGGGCAGGCGAATTTTTATCGCTTTCTAATATAGAAAACACACCAAGCTCAATAAAATCAAGAAGTAAAAAAATAAATATTGGGAATGGAATTATGAAAATTCCAGTTGACGCATTTGGGAGAAATGAAAATCTTGAAGATATTTCATTTCCCAATACTTTGGAAGAAATTTGCGATGGAAACTTTTATTCATCAAAAATAACACAAATTGTGTTTCCACAGTCATTAAAAAAAATCGGTCAATCCTGTTTCTCAAGTAGTGCGCTGATTTCACTGGAGATTCCCGATTCGGTTTTAGAAATTGGTTCAAGCAGTTTTTCAAATCTCTCAAGTTTAAAAAAAGTTATCTTTCACGAGGGACTTGAAACTATATCATCTGTAGCTTTTAATGAATGCCCTTTAATTACTGAATTATCCCTTCCGTCCACATTAAAGAACATGCAATATAGTTTTCAAGGAAGTTCTCTCGAAAGTCTGGAAATGGGCGGAGAAGGCACAATTTTTTCGAGTAGCGGAAGCGAAAGAATAAGTAATATTTCTGCAAAAAGCATGACCATACGTGGCGGAACTATTGACAACGGTGCATTTTATTATAATACTACCATTGAAAATTTATCATTGGGCGAAACTGTAAAATGGAATGGAAGTGGACAATTTAACGGTTGTTCAAAGTTAACGAATGTTTCTATAAGTAATGGAATTACATCTATTCCCGGAAACTGCTTTAATGGATGTGCCATGATTGATAATATCATACTTCCGGATAGTATTGTAGAACTCGGAGCTTCGTGCTTTAGTGGATGTAGTTCTCTGAAAAAAATAACATTATCAAAAAACTTAAAGGCTATACCTAGTTATTGCTTTTCAAAATGCGCTTTTGAAAGCTTTTTGATACCAGATGATTCTGCGATAGAAACATTAGGAGATGCGCTATTTCAAAATTGCGGTAATCTAACATCTGTGTATATCGGAAAGAATGTTAAAACTATTGGCAGCGGCTGCTTTTACGGTGCCAATTCTCTTGCAACGATTAGAATTAATCAAAAAGAAAATGCTATTTCCGGTGCGCCGTGGGCAGCTTCAAACGCGACAGTAGAATGGGGCAATGCTATAGTTACTGGCATTGAAATAACTACGTTTCCGACAAAAATAAGTTATAAAAAAGGTGACGTTTTTGACGACTCAGGTTTGATTGTAAAAGCAACTTATGATGATGGGACAACCAAAGAAATTACAGGTTATACACTTTCTTCTCCAGATATGACAAGTGCAGGAGAAAAAACTATAACTGTGACATATCAAGAAAAAACAGCTGTGTTCACTATAACTGTATATGATATTGTTTCAATAAAAGTCAAGGAATATTTTGGAAACATTTCAAGTTTTTTTATTGGTGACGAAAACACGGGGCAATATCGCTATGCTGCAAAAAGCTTGACCGCAATATATGGAAACGGCGAAGAAGAGACAATACCATATGGAAAATTTACTGAAACTTCGGTAGATACATCGAAAGAAGGAACATACTATACCACGGTATCATATGATGGAAAAGAAACTCAAAATCCTTATACCGTTTACGGAAGTCCATTTGCTACGACAACTGGCTATCCAGACAAAAAATCCGCCACGGCGACCCTTGACCTAGACACAGGAGTATGCACAATCACAGGAACTGAGCAAGTTGGAACTCCATTTAACGTCCCAAGGTCATTCAGCGAAAGAATAAAGGAATTAATAATCAGTGAAGGAATCACAGGAATATATAGCTTTACACTTTGCTCAAACATAACTCTGCTTGAAATTCCGAGCACAGTCGAAGAATTGACGGAAAGTAACCTCCCAATATATGGTATAACAAGTATATTAGGCACTGGATTCAGCACTGCAACAATCAAAATCAATGCAAAAAAAGATTCAATTGCAGGCTCACCGTGGGGACAAACTAAAGCAACTATTATCTGGGTGGCAAAGCCCGAAAAGTTGAATATTGAAACACTGCCAACACAAACAAGGTACATGACAGGTGATACTCTTAGTCTCGATGGCTTAAAGTGCAATATACTGTATTCTAACAAAAAAACTTATACGCCTGACGAAGAAATATCTTATTCTCCTGTAGATATGACTACGCCGGGAAAACAGTTAGTAACTATATCATGCGTAGAAAACGGAAAAACATTAACCGCAACTTTCAATATAGAAATCATATCCAGAATGGCAGGAATCAGAATTTCTAGTTTCCCATCAAAGATTTACTATAAAATAGGTGAATCGCTTGACTTATCAGGACTGGAAGTCGTTGTAGTAGACGGATTAGGGAACGAAAGCGCTCTTACAGATTATACCGTATCTGGCTTCGATAGCTCCACCGCAGGCTCAAAGACCATCACAGTTTCTTATAATACAACGACCAACGGAGTTACCAGATTTGTTGGCTCAGACAACTTCAAAATCAGAGTTACGAACGACGGGAAGAACCCATTCGACGATAGTTCAAGTGGTGGTTCTGGGGGTGGTTCTGGTGAAATTGAAGAAGAAAAAACCGAACCAATAAAAGTAACAGTACACTGGATTAACGGCGAGTTTGCTGACCTCACAAATGAAAATATCGACCAGAATACACTTACTTTACAGGAGTCAATTTGTTCAGAACAGTATTTCATTTTCGGCGGTTGCGTCTGCAACCAGATAACTTTTCAGGCTCACCACGATCAGTTTAATGGCACTTCGGAAGAATTTTATCCGTCTGGAAAAATCGAAGTCTACATTGAGCGAAAAAAAACAAAAATCAAAATTTTTACAGGTGAAATTGACAGTGCAGAGCGGAAAGCAAATTCCCTGACACGTAATTTTATCGCGTATGATTATCTGTATAAATTACGAAATACTGACATTGCGAGGTGGTACAAGAACCAGACGACCGATAAGAAGAAAAAGCTAACTCAAAAGCAATTCAGAGATAAACTATTTGAGTTTTTAGGACTCGAACAGGTCAGTACAAAGTTACATTGGGACGACACCTATGTCCCTGATACGAATAACTCAAACGAGATGAACGTAGTAAATATTCTGAAAGATTTATGCTTGCAAAATGACCGTTTCGGATGGATGAACAGAGACGGGAAATTTGAGTATTTGAAACTTCGCCAGAACAGTTACAGATACGGGCAGACAACCGATAATCAGAACATTTATAAGTACTATAACAACGAGGAAGTCCATCTCGATACATTCAAGAGTTTTACCGCAAAGGAGGGCAGAATCTGGTTCCCGAATGTTATATTTTGTGACCCTGACCCGAACAGGGCTTTCGGCTTTACACAAGGCGACTATACAGCGCAAGAAGCATATAATAACAACGTTTATTACAACAGAAACAGCTTCTTTGTAGGGAATGAGGATTGGTTGAATTACGTCTGGAACGCTGACGAATACGGTGGCATTTCAAGAGCTGAGCCGATTATAAAAATATGCTACGGTGTATTCGTAGACCAAGACTTGCGGAAATATTATCGCGCGCAAGGATATACCGCCGAAGTTCAGGGGAACCCGTTGAACATGGTTGGACAGGCAGTTGAGCTTTATTACAAAAAGCAGATTCAGCACGACGATCAGGAGCCTACAGAACTGCAATGGTACGTTCATTCATACATCATGAGTAGGACGCTCAAAATCGGCGTTACAGACATGATAGACACCTATTCTGCCAATAATGCACCGTTTAATAGTAACAGTCAGCAATTGGGAAAATACACGCCTGAAATATCTGCAACGGTCAATCTTACCCGTTCTGAAATGCCGACGATCAGCTACGCAGAGTTTTCGGATGGTTCGGATTCTGAATTTTCTCCGTCAACGATTGATGATTTTACAGACGGTTCTGGCGACTCTGGCAGTACTTCCGAGCAATTAAAAAAAGCGCAATTAAGGTGCGTAAAGCGAATAAAGAAAGCTGATTACGACGCTCTGGTAGCCGCAGGAACCAACCGCACAGATACGTTATATTTCACATTCGAGGAGGAATGACAAGATGATATATAAGGCTTTTTTGAACAGACAGGAAATCACTGGATTTCCTGTCAACGGGATAGAGACAACCGAAATTTATGGTGGTGATACACTTCTCTGGAAAAAGAGCAATACTCTTCCGAATAGTTTTTCATTAACCGTTACGGATGCATTAACATATTATGTCCCGCCATCATCTTTTTACATAGCTTTTAAACAGATAGGATTGTATTCAACAGAATTAGATATAAATTTAAACCGGAATAATGTTGAATTTGGATTTTGGGGCGAAGATCAAATCACCGTAAACGGGAATACGCAAAGAGTTTCTTCTTACGCTTATTTATTGTGTAAAGCAAAAACGGAAGAGTTGAAAAAGAATATAGATAAAATCTTTTTTTTAACACTCGATTATGACGGAAAAGAGGGAGACCTACCTCTCAATCCTTGGGCAAACCCTGAGGCTTACAAAAAAGTAGGTTCAAAAATTGTACTCTCTGATAATATATTTAGCTCAGAAACATACAACACAAGTAATATTGGAAATGGGGGAATACAGTTTTTTAACCTCAGAAATTTTAATACTTCCATTGGCGGATACAATCCACATATTGGAGCCAGCATAACCGGCTCAGGGAGTTCAACGCCGTTACTTCACAGTTTTGATACAAAAGCAGAATTAATGGCATGGGCGGTATCATAAAGCAAGGAAAAACAGAACATATGCATTAGAGTAGAGCCACAACAGGCTCTTTTTGCTTATTTAAACACTAATTTCATCAAATAAGACCCCAAAAACTGCAAATAAGAGCGCATTTTCCCGAAAAACCCAAATAAGCCCTTATTCACCGAAATAACCTCAAAATCTCAGCCCCAACAGTACTAAAATGTAACTATATTGAAAATAA